>Ga0255368_10096_pt1 | contig 20320 bp, 22 predicted proteins | sample ANMaggSeSYBR01E6_FD_182094 | JGI IMG/M metagenome (GOLD analysis project Ga0255368, IMG submission 182094) | Sediment cell enrichment communities from methane seep in Santa Monica Basin, California, United Staets - ANME aggregate JGI... | ecosystem: Environmental > Aquatic > Marine > Cold seeps >...
ATCGAAATACAGCTCTATCCAAAAGAGAGATCCGGACCCTACTCGTTGCTTAAGATGTTTATTAATCCCGGCTCCCTGAAACTGGAGATGATCCAGTTGAAGCACAAAGAGGGCATCCTCTATACCATGATCTTCGCGAAGATCATGGGTGATCAGACAATTGAGGAGAGCACCTTTGAATTTGATCCGGAAGCATTCCCCAATACAGAGATCATCGAGCTTGTTGAATAGAAGCGCTCCGAATGCAGATCTATGCTATTCCGGATACTCAATCCTGGAGTGATAAATATTGGAGAGCCTGTTCTTGAAGATCTCCTTGATGGCCGTAATATCTGCAAAAGTAATATCCGCCTCGGAAAACTGCCCCTCCTCCGCCTGTCGGCTCACAATGTTCTCCACCAGGTCGGAAATTGTTTCACTGGTGTAAACTTTCAGTGTTCGTGAGGCAGCCTCCACCGAATCGGCCATCATCAAAACGGCATTCTCCTTGCTTGAAGGTTTTGGTCCGGGGTAGGTAAATCCATTGATATCCACCTCCTCATCGGGATTCGGTGCACTAACGTAAACCTCTTCGTTCTCCGTATTCTGGGAGTAGAGCTTGTCGCCATTGTAGTAAACAATATACTCATCTACTATGATCTTATACTTCAGGCCTTTCATCCAGATCAACCCCTCTCCCTCTACGGAAGTCTCATGCATCAGGTCCTCCCGGATATAATCCATTTCGATCACATAACCTTTGTTCAGGTCGAACTGGTCCGATACGGTCTGTAGGTATTTGGCAGCCCTGCTGTCTTGCTGACTGTAAGTGGAGGTGGTGACACATGCCAGCAGTGTCAACAGCCATATATTTCGGAATTGAGTCATGATTCGGATCTCCATTTAGGATAGATTACTCAAAATCTGTTCCAAACTAAATTCATCCTGGACAAGGACCTGTCGGGCTTTACTTCCTTCAAACGGACCCAGGATCCCGGCAGCTTCGAGCTGATCGACAATACGGCCGGCCCGGTTGTACCCCAGTGAGAGCTTTCGCTGGATTAGTGATGTGGAACCCTGCTGGTGCTGAACCACAAGCCTGGCAGCCTCTTCAAATTTTTCATCTCTTTTGTCCAGGTCCACATTCGGTCCTGTTCCACCCTCTTCTTCAACAGGGTTGAGCATCATGGCAGTGGGATAACCCCTCTGTTGTCCGATGAAGTCGGTTACCTCCTCTATTTCCGGACCATCCACAAAGGCGCACTGCAGACGGATGGGTTCATTTCCGCTAAGGAAGAGCATATCTCCCCTGCCGATCAGCTGATCGGCACCCGGACCGTCCAGGATGGTACGGGAATCGATATTGGAGGTGACTCTAAAGGCGATCCGGGCCGGAAAATTGGCCTTTATTACACCGGTAATAATATTGGTTGTAGGTCGCTGAGTAGCAATAATCAGATGAATTCCAATGGCCCTTGCCAGCTGGGCCAGTCTGGAGATGGGGTGTTCGATCTCCCTCCCGGCGGTCATGATCAGGTCGGCAAATTCATCAATGATAACCACAATAAACGGAAGGTAACGGTGTCCCTTGTTGGGATTCAGCTTGCGGTTGATGAATTTGTGATTGTACTCTTTAATGTTTCTTACCTGTGCATTCTTCAGCAGGTTGTACCGGTCGTCCATCTCCCCACACAGGCTGTTCAGGGTGTGTATCACCTGCTGGGTGTCGGTGATAATGGCCTCTTCCGATTCGGGAAGCCTGGCCAGGTAATGCCGCTCGATCTTGCTGTAGAGTGAGAGTTCTACTTTTTTGGGATCGATCATCACAAACTTCAGCTGGGCAGGATGCTTTTTAAAGAGCAGCGATGCGATAATGGCATTTAATCCTACAGATTTTCCCTGACCGGTGGCGCCGGCTACCAGGAGGTGAGGCATCTTGGCCAGATCGAATACAAAGGTCTCGTTGGAAATGGTTTTACCAAGCGCAATGGCCAGATCCATCTCTGCATCCTGGAATTTTTTGGAGGCGAGGATCGATTTCATGGAGACAATGCGGGGAGTCTGGTTGGGAACCTCAATGCCAATGGTCCCTTTCCCGGGAATGGGTGCAATAATCCTGATTCCCAGTGCGGAAAGGCTTAATGCAATATCGTCTTCCAGGTTTTTGATCTTTGATATCCTTATGCCGGGGGCCGGAACGATCTCATAAAGCGTCACCGTTGGTCCTATGGTGGCCTTGATCTTATCAATCTTGATATTATAGTTTCCCAGGGTCTCTACAATGCGGTTCTTATTGGATATCAGCTCTTCGTTGGTAACTGTCGAATCTCCCAGGTCGTACTCCTTCATTATACTCAGTGGCGGATACCTGAATTTGGGAAGATCCAGGGTGGGATCGTACTCGCCAAGCGCTCCTTCATTGGGATTATGGTCATCGGGATTGGTGCCTGAAACATCTTCAATGGTCATCTCTATATCATCTTTCCTGATGGGGTTCTCTTCTTTTACAGGCTGACTATCTTCAGTGGTTTCTTCTTTATCAATTATGGTCTCTTCTGCCTGTATCACCTCTTCCTGCAACACCGGACGCTCCTCTTCTTCAGGTTGTTCGTTGGAAGAGGTGAAAGGATTCTCACGTGTCCTGACCCAACCAAGGAAGGAGGTGGAGAAGAGAATCATGGCCGTGTAGCAGATGATCAACAGGAAAATGGTGCCCAGAGCACCAATGCTGGCCACCAGCCATCTGCTGAGGAAATAGCCGTGTTGTCCGCCCGGACCGCTGCCCAGGGCCCCGCCCGCATCTCCAAACATCAATCCCAGGGTAACCGATAAAAGGATCATCAGTATCAGACTGTTCCTGACGGCCTTACCAGGCTGCAACAGCCTAATCTTGTAAAGTGCCATTGCCCATATAACCAGGATGGAGGGAAAGAGAAAACTGGCAATACCAAACCATTTGTTAATAAGTAGATTAGAGAGCCATGCCCCCAGTTTTCCTCCCGAATTCTCTACCTGTATCTCGGGACCGGAGAAGACCTTTCCCCACTCAAAATCCTGGTCCGTTTTCCAGTTGATCAGGTATGAGATAAGTGAAAGGATTAAAAACAGTGCTACCAGCAGGAACACAATTCCCATGGCGTAACGAAACCGGTCATCTTTGAAAAAAGCAACCAAAGCTCCAAGGAAACTGATGACTGGATTTTTCTTCTTCTTTTTTTTGGCCATTCTCCCCCGATTGGTAATAACAATCTAATGTAGATTATAACTTTCTAAGGTAATAATAACGGAACAGGTAAGGCTATTCTTTTGTAAACAGGCTGTTAATAATTTCCTCCATTAGCGGACGGGTAACCGCTCTGTACTCTTCAGGGATCGTAAAGATTTCAGACTCAATGATCCTGGGTTCGTATTCGACACAGGTCAGGTGCATTTTCAGGTAGCTCAACTGAATCCGGAAATCTGAAAGTGGATAATCGATGGAGCCATAAGGAGTACTGAGATTGGGTCTGCGCACAGAAAAATCGCGGGTGTAGTAAATATTGTATTTCTCATTCCCGGTATCTACCTCCACCTGTTCCGAGTTCAATCCGCCGATAACAGATTGCTCACCTGTATTTCGATAACGCATCTCTGCAGGAACAACAATACCGGCTGGAAGTTCTCCCTTTTCGGCCCTGTAATAAACTTTATTTCCAAAGAAATTCAGCAGGGTTGTTACCTGCTTGTTCTTAAGGTTGGCAATCTGAATAAGTGAGAACTGGTTGAAGAAGCCTTCAATTTTGGTAAGTGCAAAATATTCGGTATACCACGAATCCATATGTGCCGGAAGTATTCGTGTGGGTATATCTCCGGCCATACTCTCCAGGTATGTAATTTCGTATTGAACATAATGTGCATCCACGAATTCGGGAAGGGTGTTGTCACGGCGGCAGCTGAAAAACACCAGTGTAATCAGGAACAGAAGGGTGATAGAAACTTTACTCGACACGGTAAACAATATGAATTTCCTCAAAATTAGAAAAATATATCTCTTTTTATGTTTAAGAAACTCTTTTTCTGATAAGCCGAAGGAGCGGGATTCTTTAGATTTGCAACATTCATTCAATTTGTTCTGTTATGAAAAAGTTGGCAGTTGTAGCGCTTGGGGGGAATGCACTTCTCCGCGACAATCAGTTGGGTACCATTGATGAACAGGAGCAGAACACCACTGATACCCTGGAGAATCTTCTGTTTCTGATCCGGGAAGGATATGACCTGGTGATCACCCATGGAAATGGTCCCCAGGTGGGGAATATCCTGATGCGAAACGACGCCGGGGAGGAGAACTACGGTATTCCACAGATGCCGCTGGATATCTGTGTGGCGGATTCCCAGGGGGGGATCGGGTATATGATCGAACGGATGCTCCGTAATATCCTTCAGAAAAACGGGATCAGCCGGGAAGTAGTTACACTGGTTACCATGGCCCTGGTTGAGGAGAACGATCCGGCATTCCAAAAACCCTCCAAAAGGGTGGGCAAAACCTATAGTAAGGAGGAGGCAGACAGGATTGCGGGAGAGAAGGGATGGATTTTTCAGGAGGGAAATAAGCGTGAAGGAGGATACCGCAGGGCGGTACCTTCCCCTAAGCCCATCGGGATCATCAATGAAAAAGTGATTAATATGCTGGCCCGGCAGGGGACCATTGTGGTGGCTTCGGGTGGTGGTGGCGTACCGGTTTACAGGGATGCTGAGGGACGCCTCAGGCCATCCGAATCGGTGATTGATAAGGATTTGGCATCAGCCCTTCTGGGAGCCAGGATTGGAGCCAATGAATTCTATATCCTTACAGATGTGCCATTTGTCTACCTTAACTACGGTAACCCGCAGCAGGAGATTAAAGAGTTTTTAAATTACAAGGATACCCTTTCATACCTGGAGAAGGGTATGTTTGGTGAGGGCGATATGGCACCTAAAATCAGAGCTGCGCTTCAGTTTATTAAAAACGGTGGAGAGAAGAGCGTGATCACAGAGGCATTCAAACTGGAGGATAGAAGCTATGGGACAAAAATCACCATGGAATACGATGAGTAACAATTTATATTAATTTTGTCTGACCAACTATTTCAATCCAATTATCATGGCATTTAACCTGCGTAACCGACATTTTCTGACTCTGCTGGATTTTACTCCACAAGAGATTCACTTTCTGCTTAATCTTGGTTTTACTCTGAAGAAGGCAAAGTATAGCGGCAACGAAGTTCTGACCTTAAAAGGAAAAAATATTGCATTAATTTTTGAAAAAAGTTCAACCCGTACCAGGTGTGCTTTCGAAGTGGCAGCACTTGATCAGGGAGCCGGGGTTACATACCTGGGTCCTTCCGGATCGCAGATCGGGTACAAAGAGTCCATGAAAGATACTGCCCGGGTGTTGGGACGTATGTACGACGGGATCGAATACAGGGGCTTCGGGCAGAGCGTTGTGAATGAGCTTGCTAAGTATGCAGGCGTGCCTGTGTGGAACGGCCTTACCAATGAGTTTCATCCCACGCAGATTCTGGCCGATTTTATGACCATGATGGAACACTCGCATAAACCTCTTGAAGAGATGAAATTTTGTTATCTGGGCGATGCCAGGAACAACATGGGTAATTCATTGATGGTGGGGGCAGCCAAAGTAGGTATGGATTTCAGGGCATCTGCTCCGTCCTCAGTTCAGCCCGAGGAGTCGTTGGTTCAGCAGTGCCGTGATATTGCAGCAGAGACGGGGGGTAAGATTACCATCACCGAAGATATGCAGAAGGCAGTAAAGGATGCAGATTTTCTCTATACCGATGTGTGGGTATCTATGGGAGAACCTGAGGAGGTATGGGATGAGAGAATCAAGTTACTCATGCCATACCAGGTGAACATGGATGTGATTAAAGCAACCGGTAATCCAGATGTGAAATTTCTGCATTGTCTGCCGGCCTTCCATAACAGGGAGACCATATTGGGAGAGGATATCTACCAGAAATTCGGACTTGAAGCCATGGAGGTGACCGAAGAGGTGTTTGAATCGGAACACTCTATTGTTTTCGATGAGGCTGAAAACCGGATGCATTCCATAAAGGCCATCCTGGTTGCGACTCTTGGTGCTTAGAAGAACAGATACCGTATAAAGAAGAAGAGTATTGTTCCGCATACCATCAGTTTCAGGCCTACTCCCAGCAGGAATCCCACAAAGGAACCCCAGGCGGCCCGCAAGGCCTCTCTCTCTCTCTTCCCGGTAGTGATCTCCCCTATATAAGCACCCAGGAAAGGGCCGATGATAATACCCAGGGGCCCAAAAAACAGACCTACCACCACGCCGATGGTGGCACCCCAGACCCCCCGTTTGGATCCTCCGTATTTTTTGGTGCCCATGATCGGCACTACATAATCGAGGATGGTGACCAGGATCACAAAGAAGAGAATGATCCACAATGCATTCTCATAGGCTGCACCATGGTCATCCACATAATCGGTCCATTTCAAGAGCAGCAATCCGCCCCAGCTAATGGGCGGACCCGGTATGATGGGTAATATACTTCCAAGAAATCCAACCAGTACGAGTGCCGCTCCCAGAACAGCCAGGGTAATATCCATAATGTTCAATTTGAATATCCGATAATATCATCAAAAGCCGCATAGACTACGCAGAACGAGAATGGCATGGTCAGCAGGATGCCCACACCCAGTGCCATAATACCGAGGAGATTGATCCCGGCCAGGATCAGGAAGAGCAGAAGTATCTGTCCGAAATTCCCTGAAACGGTTTTCCTGCTTAGCCTGATGGCCTCAGTTGGATCCTTGTCATAGAACCAGACAAAGAGGTGTGAAAAAACATAACTGACAGCAAAGTAGATTCCGGGCAGGATCAACATGATCAGGCCCAGGAGTACCACCAGGAATATCAGCAGGTTCAGCTTTATAAGGCTGCCGGCTTTTTCAAATCCTTTAAAAAAATCAGAAATTTCAATTCGCTGATTGCTGCTTGCAAGGCGGGCCATATGAAAATAAGAGGCCATAACCGGTCCACCTAACAACAATCCGCTCAAAGGATTGGAGAAGATAATAACACCCAGTATACTGAATATGATAAATTCCGCCGGGGCTTTGCGCAACAGATTGAATCCTACCTGGAGCGTACTTTCAATGGAGAGCCTGTAGCCTTTTGAAGCATCCTCAACCTGCTTCTGTATGTTAAAAACAACCTCCATGGGTAAACTTTTCCGAAAATTAGCAAAAAATCGTACATTTATTATAAAAGCAGGGATTTGATGGAAGAACATGAGAACCTGTACGAGAAGATTCAGGAGATCCTGGGCGAGAGCCCTGGAAAACTGAAGATACTGGAACAGAAGATCGATATGGACCTTCAGATGGAGTATTACGATTGCTCCATGAGGATCAGGGATGAGCGGGATGAAGAGTGGGCTCTTGACCATATGCAGTACCTGTCAGAACCGGGTTACTCCGGAGAAGTAAAGAAAGAGATTCTGGCGAGGCTGGCCAGTATTGAAAAAGTGGAATGCTATCGGGCCATAGAGTCCTTTCTGCAGGATGCTTTAGAGCCTATGCGCTCATGGGCACTTCTTGCCCTCAATGAGAGTTGCATGCTGCTGGAAAGCAAGATAATGGATGAAAACCAGGTGTTTATATCAACCGGACTGGGGGGTAAAGATGAGAAATTACGCTATTTTGTAGTATTGATGTCACGAACACGGCTCGAACTGACCCCAAGCCAGCAGATGGTTATCAAAAATGAGTTTGACTATATTCTAAAGAAGTTTGATGCCGTGGTGGAGGAATCAAACTTTTCCGGATACCTGGCCACCATGTTGTTGTTGTTGCCTATGAACCACTCTCTGAAATCAGTTTTCAAAGAGGCCATTGATGAATGCAACAGATATGGCGATTTCCTGAATGACGATTTTATTGTGACCAATGTAAAGGTTCTCTCTTTTGGAGAGATAGAGGAATTTCTGGAGCGCAGGAGTAAACAGGACTAAGCATTCTCCTCACCAAGATCTTCAAACTCCACATTGGTGAAGTCTTTCTCCTTTTCAACAAGCTCTTTTGCAGGAGCACTTTTTTCCACACGTTCCATCACAGGACTATCTTCCAGCTCGATGGGTTGTGGATTGGCCTCACGGATAAACGCAATAATCTCATTCAGGCTATCAGCAAATTTATCAAAATCCTCTTTGTAGAGAAAGAGTTTGTGTTTTTCATAGAAAAACTTTCCGTCTCGGTTAAATCTTTTTTTGCTCTCAGTAATGGTCAGGTAGTAGTCGTTTCTACGGGTTGCCTTTACATCAAAAAAGTAGGTCCTTTTTCCGGCCCTTACAGCCTTGGAATGGATCTCTTCCCGTCCTGCTCCATCTGCCACATACTGTTCAGATTTAACATTTCCTTCATCAGTCATTACATCAGATTTGGTTAGGGTTTACTTAGTTCATTTTCAAAAGTGTAAAATATTTTAAACAAATTCAAATTTTGCTTCATTTTAGGCTCTAGCTAAACTTGCTATTGAACAGATGTTTTATAGATTAAAATTTAGTGTAAATTTGCAGCGTTAATGAAATTAATTACCGGTTCTTTTACAAATGATCAGCAGGAGACAATTACGTATTAAAGCACTGCAATCTCTCTATGCATATTACACCACTGGCAGGGAGGATATGAGGCGCTCGGAGAAGGAGCTCCATTTCAATATTGAGAAAGCTTTTGAGCTCTATCATTACTTGCTTCTACTGATGATTGATGTGATCCTCTATGCAGAATCGAGGATTGAGATTGCCAGGAATAAGCGGATGCCCACACATGATGACCTACATCCCAATAACCGTTTTATTGAAAACCTGCTGGTCGATCAGCTGAGAAACAATGAGCAGTTGCTCAGGTTTGTGGAGCAGCACAAACTCAACTGGGTCAACCATCCGGAATTGATCAAGGAGGTATACACACGATTGATTGAGAGTGAAGAGTATGAGGCTTATATGAATGCTGAGGAGCATGGGTATGCCGAGGACAAGCGACTGGTAACCTTTATCTACACCCATATTATCTTCTCAAGCGAAAGGCTCGATTCCATTATGGAGGAGCAGAGCATCTACTGGAACGACGACCTGGAATTTATCACCAGCATGATTGTGAAAACCTTTAAGAGATTTATGGAGGAGGACGGGCCGGATAAGAAATTGATGGATCTATATAAGAACAAGGAGGACAAGGATTACGTGGTGAAGCTGTACCGGCAGACCATTCTTCACCGCGAGGAGTATGTGGAGTATATTAAGCTGAATACACGAAACTGGGACCTGGACCGGATCGCTTTTATGGATATACTGATTATGCAGATTGCGCTGGCAGAACTGATTGCTTTCTCTTCCATACCTGTTAAGGTTACCCTGAATGAGTACCTTGAAATATCCAAATTTTACAGTACCAGTAAGAGTAGTGTGTTTATAAACGGTGTGCTGGACAAGGTGGTGATGCAGTTGAAGGAGCAGAAGAAAATTGTAAAGACAGGGAGGGGCCTGATTGGTGAGAATGATTGAGTTGAACCAACTGGCACCCGGCGGCATCTTGGTACTGCTGATTCTGGCAGTATCATCCTGTGGTGGACAAAATGGCAGTCAGGAACAGGGAAGCAGTCCAATGGAAGAAAATGTGCAAAAGTCACAGGGTCAGCCTGTTATTGTTTTTGACACACTGGTTCATAATTTTGGAACAATCATTGAGGGTGAAAGGGTGGTCAGGTTGACCATCAGAGCGAATGTAAACAATAGTGTTTAATTAATTAAATATACAGAGTATGAGTTTTCTATTTCAGATTTTAGCTGCACCAGCGGGACCAGCTGGTGGTGCTGCAGGAATGCAATCGTTGATTTTTCTGCTTTTGATTATTGTGGTGTTCTATTTTTTTATGATTCGCCCGCAGGTGAAGAAGCAAAAGGAAGCGTCAAATTTCAGGAATGCCCTGAAAAAGGGTGATAAGGTGACTACAACAGGTGGTATTTACGGTAAGATCAATGATGTGAAGGACCGTACAGTGACCCTTGAAATTGCTGATAACGTTCTTGTTAAGGTTGATAAAACAGCTGTAGCGGCTGAACCATCGGAGCAGGCTCCGGCCAAGAAATAAATAAGCGGCTTTGGAAAACGGTTTTCTCCAGAAATGGCCTAAGGTACCAGAAGGACAAAAACTTCAATTCAGGAAAAGAATCCTGTTGTTTTCTGTTTTCTTTCTGATTTCTGCTTTTATCTGGTTGCTCAATGCACTGAGCGAGAACTATACTTCCGTTATTGAATATCCCCTTGTCTATACGGATTTTCCAGAAGACAAGGTATTTGTGGGCGAAATGCCCGGGCACCTCGATATGCAGATCAATGCTCATGGATATGCACTTTTAAGGTACAAAATGTTCAGAAAACCGGTTCCCATAAGCTTTAAGGTATCTGCCTTTAATCTAAACAGGGGGCAGGACAGTTCCAGTGCCTATATCCTGACACGTTATTTAAAAGATCAGATATCGAGACAGTTACCGGCCGAATTACAGTTGCTTGAGATCAATCCGGATACACTTCATTTTCAGTTTGCCTTAAAGGTGACACGGATGGTTAAGATCAAACCCGATTTTGAATATGCCATCGACAGGCAATTTACCATTAAGGATGAGATTAAACTCACTCCCGATTCTGTTGAGGTAACCGGTCCTGATCTGATCCTGGATACACTGGCTTTCGTTTATACAGAAAGGTATGACCTGGGAGCGCTTACACGGAATTACAGCGACAAGGTTCGGCTGAAAAGCATGACCGATCTGGAGTATGATGTCTCGAAGGTGAACTGTTCCATTGAACTGGAGCGGTTTACGGAGTTGCAGATTACGGTTTCCATCGAGGTGCTGAACCTTCCTGATAGCATCCTTCTTCAGACCTTCCCATCAACGATTAAACTCAACTGCCGGGTCGGACTGAGTAAATATGACAGGATTGATCGGTATCCTTTCAGAGCAGTGGTCGATTATGATATAATTGATGAGCGCATTACGACCCTGAATGTCACCATTCAGAACCTGCCGGACTATCTGCTCGGGTATGAGTATTACCCCAAGACAGTTGAATTCCTGAAGTCGAGAAGGTGATGTTCAGGGTTGGGTTAACAGGTGGTATAGGTAGTGGTAAAACACTGGTAAGCAGTATTATAGAGAGGCTTGGAGTGCCTGTATACAATGCTGATCTAGCGGCGCGGGCATTAATGAATAACGATGCCGAACTGAAGGCAGGCATTGTGGAAATATTTGGGAAACAGGCGTACAACAAGGATGGCCTGGACAGGGTGTTTCTTGCCGGAGCAGTTTTTGGAGATCATGAAAAGCTGTCAGGACTGAACGGACTGGTTCATCCAGCTGTACGAAAAGATTTTAACCGGTGGGTAGCCTTGCAGACCGGTTCACCCTATGTAGTAGAAGAGGCAGCCATTCTGTTCGAAAGCGGAGCCGGCGCGGAGATGGACCTTACGGTTCTTGTTTATGCACCCGAAGAGCTTAGAATCAGGAGGGTTATGGAACGGGACCAGGCAACCCGGGAGGAGGTGTTGAAACGAATGGGCCACCAGTTGAGTGAAGAGGAGAAGATGAAGATGGCCGGTTTTATCATCAATAATGATGGGTCACAGATGCTTCTGCCCCAGGTGATCGAATTGCATAATAAGATTTTGAAAAGTAGAGAATAAGTTATGGCGAAATTTGGAAAATGGGTAGGACTTGGACTGGGGTGGGCCCTGGGAGGCCCCATTGGTGGTATCCTCGGTCTGGCAGTTGGTTCAATTTTTGATACCGGTAGCAATGCGGCACCAGGACAGATAAGGGGTGCAAGAAGACAGACACTGCGGGGAGATTATGCAGCCTCCCTGCTGGTACTCACGGCTGCGGTGATGAAGGCCGATGGCAGGGTGATGAAAAGTGAGCTGGATTATGTAAAACGATACTTCGTCTCCCGCTTCGGTGATGATACCGCCAACGAAGCGGTTGTTATGTTAAAAGATATTCTGAAGCAGGAGATCCCACTGAAGGATGTGACCAATCAGCTCTCACAGCGGCTCGATTACTCATATCGCCTCGAGATGATCCATTTCATGTTTGGGATCGCTTCGGCTGATGGATCGGTAAGCGATGCGGAGAACCAGTTGATTCAGAAAATATCTGGTTATATGAGTATCACCGACTCAGATTTCCAGAGCATCAGGGCCATGTTTGTGAGTCAGACCGATGCTTCATATAAGATCCTGGAGATTGAACCCACCAGTTCCGATGAGGATGTGAAAAAGGCGTACCGCCGGATGGCCATGAAGTACCACCCCGATAAGGTAAGTCACCTGGGTGAGGACTTCAAAAAGGTAGCCCACGAAAAGTTCAGAAAGGTTCAGGGGGCCTATGACCAGATTAAGAAAGAGCGAGGTTTAAATTAGAAGTATTATATTTGCATCACGTTATTGAGAGGTATGAAGACGATTCAATTAAAAGACATTATGGCCATATCAGGCAAAGGCGGCCTGTTTAAGTTTATTGCGCAGGCCCGCAACGGAATAGTTGTGGAGTCCCTGGAGGACCATAAGAGGCATGTGGCACCAGCTACTGCCCGGGTGAGTTCGTTGGAGGATATTGCTATCTTTACCATTAAGGAAGAGGTTCCCCTGGCAGATATATTTTTCACGATCCATGAGAAATCGGATGGACAAGAGACACTTTCCCACAAGGTTCCGGTTGAAGAGTTAAAGAGCTATTTCAAGGAGCTGGTTCCGGAGTACGACGAAGATCGTGTCTACGTTTCTGATATCAAGAAGGTTTTTCAGTGGTACAACCAGTTGAAGCAAAAGGATTTGCTTGAGGTGATCGAGAAAGAGAAAGATCAAAAAGAGGAACCTGTCGATCAGTCAGAGAAAGAGCAGGACGCCGCTAAATAGATTTGGCTTCCTGCCAGATAGACTCCATCTCTTCAAGGCTCATCTCTTTTAATGATTGATCCATTTCCAGAGCCTTCTTTTCGAGGTATTTAAATCTTTTAATGAATTTCCTGTTGGTTCGCTCCAGGGCTGTTTCCGGTTCAATGTTGTAGAGACGGGCCGCATTGATAATGGAGAATAGCAGATCGCCGATCTCCTCCTCCATCTTCTGATGTTCCTGCCCGTTGTTCAGTTCGTGCTTTACCTCCTGAAGCTCCTCGGTTACCTTGTCCCACACCTGCTCCCTGTTGTCCCAGTCAAATCCTACGGCTCTCACTTTGTCCTGGATCCTGTGTGCTTTAATGATGGCCGGGAGCGATATGGGAACACCGGAAAGAACACTACGGTTTCCCTCCTTCATCTTTAACTCTTCCCAATTTTCAATTACCTCGACGGAGTCCTTCACTTTCCGCTCCCCGAATACGTGGGGATGCCTGAAGACCAGTTTGTCACATATACCATTGAGCACATCAGCAATATCAAATGCACCTTTTTCCGATCCGATTTTCGAGTAGAATACAATGTGAAGCATCAGGTCGCCCAGCTCCTTTCTGATCTCTTCCAGGTCCTGATCCATAATGGCATCAGCCAGTTCATAAGTCTCCTCAATGGTCAGGTTTCTCAGGCTCTCCAGTGTCTGTTCCCTGTCCCAGGGACACTTCTCCCTTAACTCGTCCATCACTTCCAGCAGGCGTTCAAACGCCTTCAGCTTCTCTTCGGTACTGTGCATACTATCCTTCTTTGAATTCAACCCTGAGGGTTGAGTTTGTGGTTAATTTCAGCAAACCAGCTGCATTTCCGTTCCTGATGGCAATCTCAAGCAGTCCGGAGGAGTTAAATATGGCCAGCAGATCACCCGGATCCGTCTCATTATACCGGTTGTTGATCCGGTCTACCATATAGTGCTTGCTCTGTACGAAAATCTTAAAGACTCTTCCGTTTCCAACCCGGTTAAATAGCTCCTGAGAGATATTGGTAATGGCATTCTGGTAGGAGTCAATATGGATCACACTTCCGGTGATGGTATGATCCTCTATGGTGGCCCGTAAAAGGGTTTGCCTGTTATAATCTTTTACAGGTGAACCGAGCTTGGTAAGAGGAGTGCCAGCAGATAGTTCGCAGGCAACCCTTGCGAAGACCGACAGGGCCACAAACGTGTCCGGATCCTCTTTGTAATCGCCTGTCAGACTGACTACCTCTTCAGGCTCTGGTCCGCCCAGCAGACCCAGGATGCCGTTGTCGGCGCAGAGGAAATAGTGGTTGTCCTTCCGTGCCGCCAGTAACTCTCCTCCGATCTCCGGCTCAGAGTTGACGGCAATGATATGAATGGTATTATCAGGAAAGTGAGGATAACTGTTCCTCACAACAAATGCTGCCTGGGAACTATTGAATGCTTTAATGCGGTGGTTAATGTCTATGATTTGTGCTTCCGGACAGGCCGATAGAAGTTTTCCCTTGAGTGATGCCACATAAAAATCATTTTCTTTCCAATCGGACGTCAGTGTGATAATGTGCATGGGTTTGTGACAGGGATTTTCTTATTGGAATGTTGGAAAAAACAACTTAATTTGCACATCCAAAAATAGTGATTATAATTTAAATTATGGCGGAAAAACTGATCTATTTGGAGGGTGTCGATCCTGTTGATTTCTATGGTGTAAACAATGTCCGCTTCAATAAATTTATCGAACTTTTTCCCGATTTAAAGATCGTTTCCAGGGGGAACGAAATTCGTATTCAGGGGAAGAAAGAGCGGTTGGTAGATTTTGAGGAGAGGGTCGATCTTTTTCTTCGTTACCTGCGGAAATTCCAATCTGTTACCCTGCCCGACCTGGATGATCTTCTTAATGGACCTGTTGATCATAAAATGGAGACTCCTGCATCGGAAGGGGAGGTGTTGCTGCACGGAGAGAGTGGAAGGAAGATCAGGGCAGTAACGGTCAATCAGAAACGATTGGTTGACGATGGCATGCTGAATGACCTGCTGATTGCAGTGGGTCCTGCCGGAACAGGAAAAACCTATACGGCCATTGCCATGGCTGTAAAGGCACTGAAAGAGAGAGAGATTAAAAGGATTATTTTGACCCGGCCCGCAGTGGAAGCGGGTGAAAAGCTGGGATTTCTCCCGGGTGATTTTAAGGAGAAGCTTGATCCTTATCTTCAGCCTCTCTATGATGCACTGAGGGATATGATCCAGCCGCGGAAACTGATCCAGTTTATGGAGGATGGCACCATCCAGATTGCTCCATTGGCTTATATGAGGGGTCGTACGCTCGATCATGCCTTTGTGATCCTTGATGAGGGCCAGAATGCAACAGCCAGTCAGTTTAAGATGTTTCTGACAAGGATGGGACCCAATGCCCGTTTCATTGTTACCGGCGATGATTCGCAGGTAGATCTTCCCCGGAGGGAGGATTCAGGACTTGTGCAGGCCATAAGAATTCTAGACGGGATCAGTGGGATTTCGATCATCCGCTTCGATGAGCGGGATATCATCAGACACCGGTTGGTAAAGTCGATCGTTAAAGCGTATGATAGTGTATAGTAGGCAGTGCCCAATGACAAGGGAAACAGTGTTTAGCAGTCGAAGAAAAAATATATCTTTAAAAAAAACAGATCAGCTATGGCCAATGCATTAAAGGGAACAACTTTTAACCTGGCAGGACAGAAGAGCCTCTATACAGGAAAGGTACGTGATGTCTATAATATCGGTGATGACTATCTGGTGATGGTGGTTTCTGACAGGATTTCAGCATTTGATGTGGTGCTTCCAAGGGGGATCCCATACAAAGGACAGGTACTGAACCAAATTGCATCCAAATTCCTGGATGCTACATCCGACATCGTTCCCAACTGGAAGATCGATTCACCCGATCCCAATGTCACTGTGGGCCATATGGCTGATCCATTCAAGGTTGAGATGGTGATTCGCGGTTATGTGACCGGTCACGCCTGGAGGGAGTACAGATCGGGTAAGAGGGTGCTGTGTGGTGTTTCGATGGCAGACGGGTTAAAGGAACATGACCGTTTCCCGGAACCGATCATTACGCCTACCACCAAGGCAGATAAGGGACATGATGAGGATATTTCCAGGGAAGATATCCTGGCAAGTGGATTGGTACCGGAAGCGGATTATATCCAGCTAGAGGAGTATACCAGGGCATTGTTTCAACGTGGTACTGAGATGGCAGCCGAAATGGGACTGATTCTTGTTGATACCAAGTATGAGTTTGGGAAAAAGAATGGGAAGATTGTTTTGATCGACGAGATCCACACCCCCGACTCCTCCAGGTATTTCTATGCCGATGGATACGAGGAGCGACAGGAGAGCGGTGAGCAGCAGAAGCAGCTTTCAAAAGAGTTTGTGAGACAGTGGCTTATTGGCAATGGGTTCCAGGGCAAAGAGGGAGAGACGGTACCTCATATGTCCGATGCATTTGTAGAAGAGGTGTCTGATCGGTATATTGAGTTATACGAAAGCATTACCGGAGAGAAATTTGTAAAAGCTGACACAAGCAGTATTGAAGAGCGTATCCTAAAGAATATTAATGAATTTATATCCAAATAGAAAGTTTCTTTCCTTTTTTACAGGACTCTTTTTGCTGCAGGCACTCCTTGTGGCGCAGGAACCTGTTTCGGTGGAGAGAACCAACAATAAAGTGATTTTGGAGGGAACGGTTTACTATATTCATGTGGTTAAACCGGGAGAGAACCTCTATGCTATTTCAAGAGCTTATCATATTTCTCAGAAGGAGATTGCCATTGAAAATCCAGGGGTTATTTCGGGACTGCAGATCGGTCAGTCGCTTAAAATTCCGATTGAACCGAAACTGCAGGATGAGATTGATACATCGGAACTGCCAGAACCACGCGAGACAGGAAAATTTCACACGGTGCAGTCGGGAGAGACCCTGTATGGGATTGCCAGGATATATGATTTGCGGGAGAAGAATATTGAGCAGTCCAACAGAGGTGTTACTGCAGAAAATCTCCAACCTGGACAGCGACTCAGGATCCCGGATGCACTGCCTGCCGAAGAGGAGTTTGCTTATAATGAAGAGGGACTCGTATATCACACCGTAAAAAGGAGAGAGACGCTCTATTCAATTGCAGGCTATTACAGTGTCACCATTGAGGCGATAAGGGCCGTCAATCCGGAGCTGGGTTGGGGTGGACCCAAAACAGGACAGATGATCAGAATCCCTTCGCCTCAGGTTACTGATAACCAACAAACAGAAGCTGACATTTCCGTCAGGGATGAATTATCTTATTCAGATGAGTTTGGCCGAGAGGATGGTTACGATTATGGTGCGTTTGATAACAGGCATGAGAATATCAATCGTACTTACCATGTGGCCTTCTTTATTCCTTTTGATTTCAGGGAGATGGAGTCGCTGGATTCCCTTATCAAGGATATTGAATCGGTAACACGTAGAAACCGGATCATTGAACGGTACATGATGGAACAGAAAAAACCACAGTCGGTACATTTCCTGGAATTTTTCCAGGGAACGCTGCTGGCCATCGATTCCATGAGACAAACCGGAATGAAGCTGGATGTACGTTATTTTGATACCAGGAGGAGTGTGGACCGGACCCTCTCCATATTGATGGATAATGGGCTGGAAAAATTTGATCTTTTTCTAGGTCCGTTCTATCCCTATAACCTTGAGATTGTTTCGGCCTTTGCCCGTCAGCACAGGATTCCTCTGGTCACGCCATTTCACAATGACCTTGACCTGGTCAGGAACAATCCCTACCTGTTCCAGTTGAGTCCGTCATTGGAGAGCGGGTACAAAGAGGCTGCCAAACTGGTGGCCAGCAAGCATATGTATAATATTGTCTATGTAAGGCAGGAGGATTCGCTCGATGTTGAGAAGCATGAATACTTCAAGCAGCTGATCTTTGATGGTTTTGATGATTACCACCCTACCGATCCTGTGGTATTCAAGGAGGTGATTCAGAAACTTGACCGTACAAACGAGATTATCCATTCATTATCGTCCGACAAGAAGAACCTGGTGGTGGTACCCACCGCCGATGAGGCGTTGGCAAGCAGTGTTGTCTCCTCTCTCTACTATCAGTTGAATAACTACGATATTGAAGTGATCGGAGCACCATTCTGGACAGAGTTTTCAAGCATTGATTTCACCTATTATCATAAGCTCAACCTGGTGTTTTACAGCTCTTTCTGGGTGGACTACCACGATCCCGGAGTTGAAGGTTTTATGACAGAATTCAGAAATCATTATTACAACGAGCCAACCATTACTTCCAGGAAAGGGATCAACTATGGCATTCTGGGTCACGATATGACCCTCTACTTCCTGAATGCGTTAAGGATCTATGGACCCAGGTTTATCTTATCGCTCGATGAATACCGGCCGGGACTGGTCCAGGGGGCGTTTACATTTGATCGTCTCTCAAGAGGGGGAGGATATGAAAATGCACATATCAGTTTTTACCGCTTTTTACCGGACATGACCATTCAACGAATTGAGATACCGGAATTACCCGCAAAGAACTACTTCTTTCGCCCCATGGAAGATAGAATGAGAAGGAGGTACCTTAATAAGGAGCGAAGAAACAATTAATGTAAAACAGGGAGGATTGTTATGAGAATTACATGGAGAGTTGTGATCCTGCTTATTCTGGTCGTAGCTGGATCCTGCAGGAAAAGCGCGGAGGAGACAGTTGATACTTATGTGGTCATTGTCTCATTTGATGGATTCAGGTGGGATTATTCGGACCTGTATGAAACACCCAATTTTGATGATATGGAACTGCTTGGAGTGAAAGCGGAACACCTGCTGTCCTCTTTTCCAACCAAAACATTTCCCAATCACTATACACTTGCAACCGGACTCTACCCTGATCACCACGGGATCATTAACAACAGTTTTTATGCTCCGGACCTTGATGGAATCTATCGAATTGGAGACCGGGAGATGGTTACAAATCCGGACGCCTATTTTGGAGAACCCATATGGGTGACAGCTGAGAAGCAAGGGGTGAAATCGGGCTCCTATTTTTGGGTGGGAAGCGAAGCAGATATTATGGGAATATCTCCTTCATACTGGTACACCTATGATGGTGATGTACCCTATCTTTCCAGGGTCGATCAGGCCATTGAGTGGTTGAAGATGCCACTGGGTGAACGTCCCGGACTGGTGTTCATCTATTTTGATGAACCCGATGCCATTGGGCACGATTATGGTCCAGAGCATGAGGAGACTGGTGAAGTGGTAGTCTATCTAGATAGTTTGCTGGGATATCTCAGGAGTGAAATATCAAGCCTGGAGTACGGGGAGCAGGTGAACTTGATCGTCCTCTCGGATCATGGCATGGGTCCCATTTCGCCCGATAAATATGTGAATCTGGAGGAGCATCTAAAGGAGGAGTGGACCATCAGTGTCATTGGCGGAAACCCCCTGTATCTTATTCAGCCTGAAGCGGGTTGTGCCGATTCGATCACCACCGCTCTGAACAGTGTTGAGGGTGTTAGCGCCTGGCAAAAGGAGGATATTCCCCCACGTCTTCACTATGGCACCAGTCCCCGATTTCCGGGTATCGTGGTTGTTGCCGATAGTACATGGAGTATAGGAACCCGATCGGACCCTTCCAGGTACTCGGGAGGAGCACACGGATACGACAATGCCTTTACCGATATGAATACAATCTTCTATGCAGAGGGACCTGCTTTTAAAGAGAACTATTCTGCAGCCCCCTTCTCCAATGTGGAGGTCTATGGTATTATTGCACATATCCTTGGAGTTGATCCTGCTGCCACCGACGGTGACCTCTCCCGTGTTAAGGATATGTTTTCCAATTAAGCCTGAAATCACAAGTGAGGGCTTCTTGTGCCAATGTTCCCTTACGTTCAAATTCAAATCCCGCTTTCTTACACAAGTATGGCCGTAAGACGACTTTTAGGGATGTTAATCATAGTTAAGCTCAGGTTCTTAATTATTTTCTATAATGGCATTATAGCGGATATCAGTAATTTCCAAATCTAACCATGTCCAACTCTCGTTTTCGAGCTTCCAGGTTACTTCCACTATCGTTGGTATTTTGATACCGTTCATCATTAAATGTTCTTTTACTGTTACTATCCATTCATATCGTTGGGCATCAGCTTCATTGTCTTTATATCTTAGCGTAATGAATTTAACAAAGTCTCCCTGTTCGTTGAAATAGAAAGTGCCTGAACCGGTTGTACCTTTGTAAATCATTGTAGCTTTGGCTGATAGTGAATCTATCGTTTCCCACGTTATATACTGACTTAGAGCTGCTGACGGAAACCAAACAATTTCAGCTAAAAAGCGTTGC
>Ga0255368_10102_pt1 | contig 19739 bp, 19 predicted proteins | sample ANMaggSeSYBR01E6_FD_182094 | JGI IMG/M metagenome (GOLD analysis project Ga0255368, IMG submission 182094) | Sediment cell enrichment communities from methane seep in Santa Monica Basin, California, United Staets - ANME aggregate JGI... | ecosystem: Environmental > Aquatic > Marine > Cold seeps >...
TAGGATGAATGTAGTTAAGATTTATGATTGATTTTTTATATATACATGAGAATATATATTTAGAGGCAAGAACCCACAATTTGGTACTAATGTCTTAACATTTTAATCTTTATATATACTAAACTGTATCTGTTTTTTGTAACTTTCTGCCACAGAGAGCACAGAGAACACAGAGAACACAGAGATGCTTTTTCCGCCCCAAACTCCCCTCTCTGTGCTCTCTGTGAGCTCTGTGGCAGTCATATATAGTTCCAAATTATACTTGCGGAGTAGTATAATTATAATTTAACCACTCCTTTCTTAATCGGTGACCTCTGTGGCTGTTATCTATAGTTCTGGATTATACATATAATGTAGTATATTTTATTAATATCACAGGTAACTACGAATTGATTCGTAGTTAAAGCAATTTTTAAGTGTTTTTGCGTCAAATATATTGAAATAGAGGTGTATATCTCATGATGAGTGAAATTTACAAATTAATTGTTGATAAACCACGAATAAACGCTTTATTTACATACATAATAGTCGCTTTAACAATATCGGTCCTGTCATTAATTCCTGCCATTACAGCCGAATTACCAGATGATCCCAATGGTGATAGTCCAGCTTCACCCAATGATTTGGATATTCCCCTCATTGAAGTTGTATTCCTGCTCGATTCCACTGGCAGCATGAGTGATGAAATACTTTCTGTCAAAAGCCATATACAGAACATTGTAGAAGATACCATGAGCGGCAACCCCAGGCCCAATGTCAGGATAGGGATCGTTACATACCGCGACCATTCTCCTGAGGATGAAACATATATTTACAAAATGTTCGACCTGACCACTGATATATGCCAGGTGATGGATGACCTTCGTGATATTAATGCCATGGGCGGAGGTGATGGTCCCGAAGCTGTGGTAGATGGGCTGCATGTTGCAGTACATGATATGGACTGGTCCGGTGATGCAATGAAGGTCATATTCCTGATAGGTGATGCACCACCTCATGGTCTTGAGGGGAACGGTGACAGTTCGTTTAAGCAGGGCTGCCCGCTGGGTTATGATCATCTGGAAGAGAGTGAACTTGCTGCCGAATTGGGTATTACTATACATACTCTTGGCTGTAGCGGCATAAAGGACTATAACCATGGCACAGACGTGTTCAAAGAGATATCAAAGACCACTGGTGGCAAATACGAACGCCTTGAATACAGGCGCGTGGTTGCAGCGGATTATTACGAATCTGAAATGGTAGCACCTGAATATGCAGATGCATCCAGGGATACCACTTATGATGAAAAATCAGGTACAATACTCATCAGCAACCTGAACAGTATCACAGGTTGGGGCATGAGATCAGCAGCAATGGAAGCAGGTGTCAGTTATACAGATACCGTTAACAAAACAGGTAGTCCATATTACAATGGTACTGGCGGTGTACCAACGGATGAAAACAAGGATATTCCTACCCTTTTAGGTCTGTCATTCGTTGCATTATTACTGGTGGTCGCATCTGTCGTGGTGATGGTAAGACGTCATAGATGAGTTCTATCGATCTTTACTGACTCATTGGGCCTGTCAAACCAGGGCAGGGCTGCCAGTGCCCCTATAATGCCGTTGCCGTCCATCCATACCTGGACATCATTGGCCCGGGCGGTCTGCTCGGCAAATTCTTTTGTGAGTATCCGGGTCCTGCATTCCTTGCTGTATTCCTCAAGATGTGAAGCATCAAAACTGTCAAGGACCACCATCCCGGTCTCACTGGATACGCTGTACTGTTCCAGTGCAGCTTTAATATCCTGCAGCAATGACTGTTTTGCCTTGCTGTCCCTGCACCCGAATTCCAGCACTGTGGACACGCAGTTCTGGGTCTTGGAAGGTGCGGGGAACAACTGGATAAGGGAATGGGACAAGTACCTGGCATCTTCACTGTCAAGTTCGCTTGCGATGTTGTGTGCCAGGGACCATGTGGCCCCTTCTTCCTTGTTATCGGTATCATCGATTCCTATAAGTACACGCTCCATTCTCGGCACGACTATCGTGCCTTTGGCTGCCCTGCCTCCGCCCGATTCGGAAATGTTGGACCTTAGCACACCCCGGCTGTTAGCACGGCACACAGTGGCACCCACGCCCCCGCCGCCAAGACCGGCATAGGTGATCTCTACTTCATCACCTTTTACTATGACCGATTCAATACCTGCGGCGGCAACTGAGGCTTCCAGTGTGAGTTCTGACGTACCAACCCTGGTGTGGTAGCGTATCATATTACCCACAGACCTGACATCAATTATCAACGGACTGCTGGCATAGTGATGCATGGTCCAGGCAGAGCCGCCAAAACATCTGGAGTTCTCTATTATTTCAACAAACCGGTTCTCGCGGTCGCAAATGGCATATATTCCTTCATATGTTACAACATAAGGGTCGTTCAGGTGCATTTAAATGGCTCCGGTCGTGATTTTAAATGTACTTTGGTGTTTAAAAGATTATTTATTTATGGGCGCTGTACTTAGCACTGGTGACATCGTGAACAGATCTGCCTGCCGTCAGAAACAGGGTGAATGGACCGCTATTACTGTCATGGATATTGAAAAACGCAGGATTGGATGGTCCCGGGAACATAAAAAAAGTGTGTATATTGACGAATCCACAGACCCTGAGCTTATCACTGAACTTAAGCGCCTGCGTGAGGCTGATGTGGTAGTGGCGTATGACCAGTTGCGCGATAAAACCCTTTTCATTGAGCTTAAGGAACATGAGCGAAAACAGTTCGATGACGTTTATTCGCAGTACATGGATGTGGGCGGACAGATAATATATACTCAAAAAAAAGAGGGACGTAAGACACTTACGTTGTTCATGCTGGATGAAGGATATGGACCGATGAGTGCAATGGATGTACCTGAGAAAAAGTCTCTTTTTAATTGAATATTGCAGAGGTTGAATTACCAGATTCATATTATAGTCTGCTGCATAACAATCAATAAAATACTAACTGATTCCAGCCCCCATCCATTTCCACACTCTTCCGCCGCCCTAAATCGCTTCACTCTTGTCGGGTGTCCATCTCACTCCACTCACCCTGGCGCCCTTTTGGCGTGGGGGCTAACAGGCACTTTTGTGGTGCCACATGGATGCAAGGGTGTCAGTGCCCTGATCCCATATTCTACTTTAGAACTATGGGGATTCATGTTCTGTTGGTTGCTAATGGGGTAGATGTCGCCATATTTATATCTAAAAACAACTAATCAATTACAAGGTGAAATTATTGATTTTTAAGGTAGTTCTGGAATTAGCTGAAGAAGGTGGCTATGTAGTGTATGTACCTTCTCTTCCCGGATGTATTTCTGAAGGTGACAGTAAAGAAGAAGCACTGAAGAACATCAAAGAAGCTATAGAATTATATTTGGAACCAATCGAAAATCCTGTTTTAACTAATAGTGCCGAAGTCGCTGAAGTTGCTGTCTAGCCAGGTATATCAAATGAAGTTACCAGTCGTTTCAGGCGAGAAGGCAATTAAGGCATTTTTAAATGCTGGTTTTGTAAAAGTCAGGCAGCGTGGGAGCCATCTAAGATTGGAAAATATTGAAGGTAATGACATAATTAGACTTACAGTTCCATTACATAATCCAATGAAGAAAGGTACTCTAAGCAGATTGATTAAAGATGCTGGTTTAACAATCGATGAATTTGTTAATCTTTTGTGATTTTTTCCCCTAAACCCTCTACCCCTGCCACCGCAACCCGACAGGGCGGCAGGTGGCAGTCAACCTTGTGGATATGTGTGAACTTTGAACCGCCAAGTACCGGACTGCGCAGTGCATTTTTACCCCTCTCTGCGTACCTCGGCGAACTCTGCGGTTAACATTGAACTGATATATGACGGGAAACTATAGCTCGTCTAAAAATCATCATCCTGGGAATAACTACGCCCCAGTTTAATAGCCAGTTCAGCCTTCATCAATTCCGAGCCCAGGTAGGCAGTATGGTCCAGCCTTGATACCAACCCCAAGTCAAGGGCAGTATCCAGCACCTCCTTTGCATTATCCCCCACGATAGTATATTTTGCATGCCTGGCAATGATCCTGCCCTGCCCGAACTCGCCGTCCCTGAAACATTGGTCAGAGATACTTATCCTGAAACTCCCTGCAGGATCTCGCATGAACTGGTAGCTTTTTTCACCCTCTATGAAATCTTCAGGCAAGCTGTCAAAAGGCCTGAACCGTTTTTCTTTCAGCACAAGCAGGTCAAGTCCCAGGTCCTTGGGGGGAGTGCTGCGCCGCCCGGCCAGTGCCGTCATCCCGGCCGCAGTTTTAAGTTCGGCTATACTGCCCCTGGCCTTGTCGCTGTATTCGGGCGTAAACAAAATATCTGCACCCACATCACCTGCAATAGAAGCGAGCATCGCATTCACTCCCACCGAATCGGCATCAATGAGTTCAGTGATATTACCGACACCGAAGAAGGTGGGGATGCGGGGGTGTGATCGCCTGAATTGTTTATACCGTGTCATGGATTCAACCATGCCCTGCCCTGGTGGGTCCAGCACCGGGTCTGCTATGATCTTCGAGATGCCTGCATCCTTTGCAGACTTGATGTTGGCCTCCAGGCTGTCCATGCCACCATCGCTGTCAGGAATAATAACTGCAGCAATATCCATTTGGGAAATAACGGGTGCAACCTGCGGGATATTGCCAGAATTCAGGCTCAATATCATATCAACGCCAGATCCCACTGCTGTGACGATCAGTTCGGGCTCCAGTGTGTCAATACTTAAGGGTACCGAAACAACTTCCCTGGCCGCCTTGACCGTGCGCCGAACATCACCTGCAGTAGCGGCCATGCCCACACCAAGGTCAATGATATCTGCACCTTTGGACTGGAAAATATGTATCCTCTCAATAAGTTCATCACCGGGCAGGGCAGTAGCATCCACTATTTCTGCCATCACTTTTATGGTCGAATCCCCGCCGATCTTGAGGTGGCTTAACACTAAAGCTGGTGATGCGGCATTTTCCATTTTTGCAAGACTTGATAACGCAATATCCCATCGCTGCTGCATTAGTAGTTCACAGGCGGGTACAGTAGTCGATAATTCAACATCACCATAACTCGACAACACGAATCCCAGGTCAACAGCATGTTTGGGACCCAGCCGAATTGGAGTTTCCAGTTGCCTTTCGAGCCCTGAAAAATCGGCAGAGACGAGCCCTGGTATGATAATAAGGTCAAATTCTTGCCCGGAAAGGGATCTTTCAAGACGGGTCGGCGTTGTAAAGGCAGCAACATTAATATCAAGTACCAAAACCTCGGCCAGATTTCCAACTGACTTACGTACTATCCCTGCGGCCTTACGCCCTGTTACAACCAGTACTTGCATGTTATCTTAATTTTGTGTTACATGCAAAAAGGTTTGTTATTTTATAGTTAAAAACTAAACAAATAAAACTTACTCTTTGCGACCTTTGCGGTGGCAATATGTTTGAAAACAATGTCTTACCACTACAATTATTTATCACCGCAAAGTACGCAAAGAGCGCAAAGTGGTTAAAACAGACGTACAATTCCGGGGGGGTATTTAGTACTGCATAATCCCTTACAGAATCCATCACAGAATATCTATTGCTTTATATTCTTGATATCGTTCATTTTTTCTGTTAAACGTGTAATGACCGATTCAAAACCCATAATATATTCTCTGGCCTCGTCAGTGGCTACAGCACCGGATGTGGATGGAATTATCAAACTTTCATGTTCAAGCACCCTCAAAGAATAACGAACCCTGTGATTTGGTATACCAGTTTCCTCAGACATTTTCATAATTCCGATAGGTCCATTTTTAATAACAACCTTTAGTATGATAATATGGCGTTCCAACAGTTCAAGTTCGGATTCTACACCATCACTCAGCATGAACCAACCTCATAAATTAGTAAAAAAAAGGATAGTATTTAGTTATTGTGTTATTAATCGAGTTATCGTTTAAATATCATAAATTACATAAGAATTTGATTGAGTAAATGAAATTAAATATTAACTGAGAAGTATTGTAATATCTACAAGATATTATTAATAAAAATTTATATCCGGGGAAAATATCCAATGGTTAAAGTGGATAAGTTTATTGAAAACGCAGTAAAACAATTAAAAACAAGTATCGACGGACCGACCATTATCGGACTTTCTGGTGGTGTGGACAGTTCAGTATGTGCCGTCCTTGCTCATAGAGCCATAGGGGACATGCTGACACCGATCTACATTGACACCGGCCTGATGCGAAAAGGGGAAACACAGCAGATCAAGGAAGTCTTTTCAGGTATGAACCTCCAGGTGATAGACGCCGGTGATAGGTTTATAGAAGCATTGAAAGGACTTACCGACCCCGAAGAGAAGCGCATGGCTGTAGGTGAGACGTTCATCAGGGTATTTGAAGAAGAGGCCAGGGAACTCAATGCAAGATACCTTATCCAGGGTACTATCTACCCGGACAGGATCGAATCCGAAGGCGGGATCAAATCGCACCATAACGTTGGTGGATTACCGTCAGTCATAGATTTTGATGAAATAATTGAACCCGTATCTGAATTGTATAAAGATGAGGTAAGGGAAGTGGCCCATGCCCTTGGACTTCCCGACGAGATATCAAAGAGAATGCCCTTCCCTGGGCCGGGTCTGTCTGTTAGGATAATCGGGGAAGTTACAAAAGAAAAAATAGCCGCTGTCAGGGAAGCAAATGCCATTGTTGAAAATGAACTGCTAGAGAAGTTCAAACCCTGGCAGACCTTTGCAGCCCTGCTTGGAAAAGGGACCGGAGTGAAAGGTGACCAGCGTATCCATGGCTGGATCATAGCAGTGCGTGCAGTGGAATCCAGGGATGGTATGACTGCCGTACCTATGGAACTTCCGTGGGATACATTGAAAAAAATTGAATCACTAATAACCAGTGAGATTCCGGGTGTTGCCAGGGTTGTTTATGATATTTCACCAAAACCTCCGGCTACTATCGAATTTGAATAAGCAACCTGATAAATCTATTGTGACAGAATAAAACCAGGAAGCACTGAAATATTATCTTATTGAATGAAGATGATATTGAACAACTGGATTACAATAATTTATGGTGACCCGTATGGAAATACAAAAATCATTTAATCAGGAAAAGGATAAAACATCAAAAATTGAAATCCTGAAACGGGCATCAGGAAATATTGATAACAAAAACCTGATCAGACGATATCTGGCTATCAGGCAGATAAGTGGTTCAATAAATGGCGATGCTAACCTGCTGTGCTGGCTAATTGATAACCACAATGATTTCCTTAAGGATGTGGCAGGAAAACTGCGCCTGGTAATAAAAAAGGAAAAGGATGGTGTGATGATCAGTGAAGCAGTACGGTCTCTTGAACTGATCGAATCACATATAACTACGCAGGAACCGATCGTATCAGGTTACCTCGTGTGCAAGAATTGCCAGGGTGCCATTCAACCGGGCTGGAAACACTGTCCCGGATGCGGGCAGGATCTACAACAGATTTACTGCACAAAATGCGGTAATAAACTGGATACATCCTGGAAGGTCTGCCCCAAATGTGGTACCAGGTTAAGTTAGGCCAAAACCATAGCTAAAAACCATAGCTAAAAACCATAACTAAAAACCATAGCTGATATGTATATTCCATGAAAAATAACATTCTGAGTGTTTTACCATGAAAAAAAAGCGATATTCTCCTGGTATGCCAGTAGCAGTCTGGACCGGACACGACCCGCAGGAAGGAACGGCAGTTGATTCATTGACTGTGATTTTCCGTACCATCGGGTGCTACTGGAGCCGTAAAAGCGGGTGCACAATGTGCGGATATTTCAATGATGCTGCAGATGAACCCCCCTTAGAAGGTGAACTGCTGTCCCAGCTTGAACATGCCCTGGAGAAAATGGGAACAGGAACATCCCTGTTAAAGATCTTTACATCAGGTAGTTTTCTTGATGAGAGGGAGGTATCCCAAGAGGTAAGAAATGCGATGATGGAAAGAATTGGTAAAACCGGTTCTATAAAAAAGATCATGGCAGAGACCAGGCCTGAGTTTGTAAATGAAAAAATTCTTGGCAACATTCTTGACATACTTGAAAAATATGACATAAAGTTCGAGGTCGCAATAGGACTTGAGACCAGCAGTGATACCATACGCAAGGACTGTATAAACAAGGGTTTTACTTTTAATGACTTTACCAGGGCCTCGGAGATAGCTTCGAAAATGGGAGTATCCACCAAAGCATACCTGTTGCAAAAACCCCCGTTTTTGTCTGAGAAAACAGCAATCGAGGATGCCCTGGCATCAATATCAGATGCTGCGCCGTATGCCACTATGATCTCCCTGAACCTGACCAATATCCAGAAAGGTACACTGGTCGAAGAACTGTACGACCGCAGGGATTACCGGCCTCCATGGCTCTGGAGTGCTGTATTTGTTCTTAGAACTGCAAAGGAGAAATTCCCTGGACTTACATTAGTATCTGACCCGGTAGCTGCCGGTACGAAAAGGGGACCCCATAATTGCAGGGAGTGTGACAGGGATGTGGCCCAGGCACTGCGTGATTTTTCAATTACCCAGGATATTGAGGCATTGTCATGGCTTGAATGTGAATGTTACTCTTTATGGGAAAAAGTGGTTGAACTTGAGGATTATGCCTTCGGCTCGTTCCTGGTAAAATAAAAATATAAAAAATATAAAAAATGATAATTCTGGTAAACACCGGAATATCAGTTTGTTGCTTTGTACTTTAGATTAAGAATCTGATAAGATCTTTACTGAGCCTGGTCTCCATACCAAGACGGTCCAGTATCTCATCATTGGAGTTTCCTTCCTTCCTGAGATCCTCTATGCGGTCAAATATCTGTGGTTTGATCTCATAGTATTCATTGATGTCCTTCCTGTGACCCCATACATCGCCTTCAAGAAGGGCAATGTTCTGCATATCAAGGAACATCTGGATGGATTTGGATATTGTCTTGTTATACGAGCTTGGTATATGAATGGCCTTTAGGTTATTGCATGTCTGGACAAGGGTGAAAATATCCTTGTTAGACGGCCTGAATGCCAAGTGGACAATCTCCTCTTCTCCGATAGTACTTATCTCGTCTTTTGCACTTACTACTCTTATTTTCATTTTTATATCACCTATACTTTTTATCATATTGTAATAAATAATTAGTTACATAATCGCGATACAATTTATTACACAAACATGAAATATATATGTTAACAAATTATTTAAATATATTCCTTTATAATAATATTTCCCATTATGAGTATATTTTTCCATATTAAATTGTTTCTTGCTACATAAGTAATACCATTTATTAATTCCATAGCACATAAACTGCAAACAGAATATAACCTTTGGTATTGATGCTGTTGGTGCAAACTACAAGCTCATCCGTACTTAAAGATAAACCTTTATGATGTTACTTACAACATATAGAAATAATAACACATTAAGTTTATATCAACATTCGAGGGTCCTATGTACGATGATATTGAAAAAATATCCCAGGCATTCCACAGGCAAAGGTTCTATTACAAATTGGTAGATTTTATAGCCCTCACCCTGATACTCTACACCCTGTCATATTACTTCAATGCCGTTTCACTCTTTTCACAATATATTGAATACTATATTGTAGATGCAATTTCCCTTGACGAGATACTGGTAATGGCATCATCTATCCTGATCTCGGCGGTGTTGGTCATTATACTATACATAAGAAAGCCTGCTATTGACACTATCGGGATGATCGAATCCAGGTATGAATGGATGCAGGAAAGGCTCAAGGCTGCCTACGACACAAGAAACGACGATAATTTGGTGGCGGTCGACCTCAGGAACCAGGTAACTTCAAAATTAAAGGCCGTGGATGCAGGCTCATTTCTTAACAAGCGGCATCTGCTCACTATGATAATAGCATCTGTCATGCTAACGATAGTGTCAGCCGGACTATTTACCACCCAGACCCATGTGGACATTACCCCTGAAGATATTACCGGTCTGGTGGATGAACTGGGAGGTAAACTAACTGACAGTACTCCTGCGTTCAAAGACAACCAGACAACTTCCACTGACGGAGGACTGGATGAAGAGATATACGGGGAAACATCAATTGCCAGCATCGAAGGGGAAAATGTGGAGTTGGTCATAATTCCGGGTATAGGAACCTCTGTCACCATACGGCATGCCGGCCAGGATGATGATATCCGGTTCGTACCGTCCCAGACCTATCCCGTTGATGTGGAATCCTCAACTGCTGCTGATGAGAGCTACCAGTTGCTCCAGCAATTGTCCATCCTGGATCGGGACCTGATAAGGGAATATGCCATCCGGTTGAGCCAACAATAATAGAATTGATACATTAAATGAGTAATAGAATTGATACATCAAGTGAATGATAGAACTGATACATCAAATGAAAAATAGAACTGATATATAAATGAATAATTTAATTAATATCTTGAATGAATAAATAAAGAATGTAGCGAGGTATTGAATGAACAAAAACACCGAAGACCTGTCAGATACATACCGGCGTTCCAGCGACATATTCCAGTCGATCTTTGACGAGATAGGGAAAGTGATCGTGGGGCAGCAGGAGGCAGTGACCCAGATATTGATCGCCATCCTGTGCGACGGGCATGCCCTTATCGAGAGCAATCCCGGGCTTGGTAAGACACTTACAGTCAGTACCATGTCACAGGTACTTGATCTTAAATTTAAAAGAATACAGTGTACTCCTGACCTGATGCCGTCCGACATTACAGGTACTTATGTAGTGGAGGAAAAGGGCGGCGGCAAGGAATTCAGGTTCGAACCCGGGCCTGTATTTGCCAATATCGTACTTGCCGATGAAATTAACAGGGCATCACCAAAGACCCAGAGCGCACTGCTGGAAAGTATGCAGGAAAAACAGGTTACAGTTGGCAATGAGACCTTTACGCTTGACAGACCGTTCTTTGTACTGGCCACCCAGAACCCAATTGAGATGGAAGGAACCTTCCCCCTGCCTGAGGCCCAATTGGACCGCTTTTTACTGAAGATCAACCTGGACTATCCAACATCTGAGGAAGAAGATGAGATCGTGGAGAGATACACCAGGAATGTAACTCCCAGCGTCGGCAGGATATTGACCAGGGATAAACTACTTGAACTCCAGACCCTGGTGAGGGACGTGCCCATTTCAGATGAAATGAAAAAGAGAGCCATCAATATTGTTATCCAGACAAGGAATGATGCTGAATTTATTGAATTCGGTGCCTCACCCAGGGCCAGTATAGGGCTTATCCTGGCAGCCAAGGCAAGGGCACTGATCAACGGGCGCAACTTTGTCAGTGAGGAGGATGTGGTGAAAATGGCCTATCCTGTATTAAAACACAGGATCATCCTGAACTTCGAATCCCAGCGTAAGGGCGTAACCCTTGAACATGTGATCGATGGTATCATTAAACACGCCAAAATACTCTAATGAATAAGGTTCGGATCCTTTGACCAGCATGATATCGACCGATTTCCTCCGCGAACTTGAACGTTTCTCTTTTGTGGCACAAAAAAGGGTATCCAGCCAGTATACAGGAGCCCGGCGTTCCACAAAGGTGGGAAGGGGTACAGATGCCTATGGTTTCCGTGAATATGAACGGGGAGACGATTTCAGGACAATAGACTGGAGGGTATATGCGCGAACCGAGAAACTGTATGTCAGGCAGTTCGAGGAATACCGGGACCTGGTCACCCATATCCTGCTTGATACCAGTGGCAGCATGGATTATCCTGCAGTAGGGTTGAACAAATATGAATATGGTGCCATGCTGGCACTGGGATTTGCCTACCTGGTCATGAAGGATAACGAGAAGTTTGCCATATCCACATTCACCGACAATATCGATATATCCAAACCAGGCAGGGGGAGGGTGAACCTGCTGGCCGCAATCGATCAGTTAAATGCCACCAAACCCGGCGGTTCCACAGGACTTAATGAGCCAGTGCAGCAGTACAGCAGTGTAATAAAATCAAAATCCAGGGTCATTGTCATTTCTGATTTTCTTGCACCACTTGATGATATCAAGCCTGCCCTGTACAGACTGGGACGACATGACCTGATCGTTATCCAGGTGTTGGACCCGGGAGAAATTGAACTGGAAGAACTGGGAGCTGTTAAACTACGTGACCTTGAGACCCATGAGCAGATGTTCACAGATATCAATACCGGCCTTGTTTTGGAATATAGCAGTGAACTGCAGTCCCACATTGCGGCCCTGAAATACGAGTGTGACAGGCTGGGTGCGGATTTTTTTTCGTTTAAAACCGACCTGTCAATCCTTGAGGCCATCTACAGGACTATCCACGGGAGATGATATTGTTGGCTGCCATATCTGATATCCTGTTCTCCAGTCCGCTGGCACTGCTGGCCCTGGCCAGTATAATCCCGCTGATAATCCTCTACCTGCTGCGCCCAAGGACCATTGATCTTGATATACCATCCCTGCTGTTCTTCTTAAAACGTGAGCATCAGCGCAATAAATTATCACTGCTGTTAAGAAAGCTCATCCGCGACCCGCTGTTTATAATCCAGCTGCTTGTACTGATACTGTTAAGTCTTGCCGCTGCCGCCCCCTATATAATGGAGGAGAAAGTATCGGGGCAGCATACGGTTATCGTGATAGACAACTCGGCCAGTATGCAGGCAGGCGGCAGGCTGGATGAGGTAAAAGCCATGGCAGCAGAGAGGCTCTCGGCTGTGAACAGTGTGGTATGGGCACAGAATGTACCTATACTTGCATTAAAAGAAGGCGACAAAACCCGGACAAAGGAGGTCATCGCCCTTACACCCCAGCGGGCGATATCGGCTGATATCGCCGCCGCCATAACCTATAGTCAGCGGCTGGCAGGACCGGGTGGGACCGCTATAGTATTCTCGGACTTTGCTACATGGAGCGGGAATGACCTGCTGGTGGCAAAGGGTCTGGCAGAAAAAAACGGAGTAAGGGTGGAGTTCGTACAGGTGGGCGGGAAGAGTAATAATATAGGCATTGTGAATGGCTGGCTTGAAGTGAAGGATGGGGCATACAACCTGAACCTGGCTGTCAAGAACTTCAACGACCGCAAGGCTACGGTGTCACTGGATATCAGGACAGGGAATGAAAAAAGAAGCGGTACCCTCAGCATCCCTGCAGGCAGCACCCGTGCATACATTGTGCCCAACCTGAAAACCGGAATAACCGAAATTACCATCACTGGCGGCGGTGAGTTGAAGATAGATGATACTGCTTACGTTTATATCCCGGTGGCCGCAGAGGGACGTGTTTTACTGGTGGATACCAGGGAGCAGACTGTCACCGGGACTCGTACCAGGACTCCCACCATGACTGCCCTGGAGTTGTTACTACCTGCAGGAAGTGTTGAATACAGTTCATCCCTGCCGCCGGACCTGTCCGGTTACGGCATTGTTATCCTGGGAATGGTGGATAATAATTCCCTTGGTCCTGACCCTGCGGCCATACTTACCGGATTCGTGGACAGTGGGGGGGTGATGATCGCCACTGCATCACCTGGCCTGACACTTATAGGAGGCAGCTTGCTGCCAATTAACATTACAGGCATATCAAATGAGACCGACCTGAAGGTGGTCCGAGAAAACCCGGTAACTGCCGGAATCCCGATGAAGAACAAGGAGGATGACCCGAAGGTGGACCTGGAGGTAGTACGGCATATCAGGGGAAGTGCACCCGAAGATGTTACAGTATTGATGAAGGCTTCTGACGATTCGCCCATGCTCTCCTACTGCAGGCAGGGTGAGGGAACCGTTGTTTACCTGGGGCTAAACGATGTCACAGGCGATGATGCCTGGTCAGGGTTTGCAGCCATGCCGCAATTCCCTATCTTCTGGAAGCAGATGATTAACTGGCTGGGAGGCACTGAAAGAAGCGAGCACAATGTCAGGACAGGCACTGTTATCAGGATGCCTTCCACGCAAACAATTACCTATCCCGACGGCAGCACTCTTACTTCGCCCAACCTTTGGGTGGACCAGGCAGGGTTATACCATATCGGGCCGCAGGTGATAGCTGCAAACCTGTACGATGCCCGTGAATCTGATGTGAATGAAATTTTCCTGGATGCAAGTACTGTCACCAGCAGGTACATTGAACGACCGGAAGTGGTCCGTGAGGACGTGAAAAAAGATATTACTCCATATCTTATCTGGGCAGTGCTGGGACTGATCATACTTGAACTTATCATTATCAAGCGTAGGAGGGAGCTGTCATGACAGACTCTGTCCCGATAGCCTTTGATAATATTGAATACCTGGTGGGTTTGATACCTGTTATTGTCATAGGCTGGGTCATGATACATGAAGGAGCCAGGCGCAGCCTGATACTGAGCCGTATGATCATTGTATCCCTGCTGGTAATTGCCCTGGCCGGGCCGTATTATCCGGTGACTGTGACTGAGATCGATGAAACACCTACCATTACGGTGCTTTCTGACGAGACTGCAAGCATGGATATATTCGAAAGCGGTACAGCACAGGGGATATTCGATAAACTACAGGATACCACTCCTGCCAGGATGGAAAAGATGGGAGGTTTACGGTCTGATATTGGTGATGAGATACTTGCATCGTCTACAGGCGACGACCATATTATTGTGGTTTCTGACGGGAGTAACAACTTTGGCAGCGACCTGGCCGAGACCATTGATTTTGTTTCTGGCACCGGCACAGTTGTATATGCCGTGATCCAGACACCAGATAAGAACGACCTGAGTGTTGAGATAACTGGTGCCAGGACAGCAGTGCTTGGTAACGAGAACACGTGGGGTGTGGAGATCAGGCAGGCAGAGAGCAATACTACTTACAAGCTCTCCATAGAGGTGGACGGTAGCCCTGTGTCCAGCCAGACTGTGACCCAGACAAATCCCATAAAGATTGTAGGTTTTTCAAGTACTTTCCAGTTGCTGGGACCACATTTGATAACTGCCAGGATATCCTCTGGTGACGATATGCGCTCCGGGAACAATGTGTTCAATAAGACCATCTATGTTGTACCCAAACCCAGGTTATTACTGGTCTCTCCTGATGTAGATTCACCTCTTTACAAGGTACTCAGGAACCTGTACGAAACGAACACTGTTTCCTCCCTTGATGATGCCAACCTGACAGATTACAAGGCCGTGGTGCTGGACAATATCAATGGTGGCCGGTTATCCGGCAGTTCCATCGGGAAATTGCGGGAATATACTGCCAGCGGCGGCGGGCTGCTTGTGGTTGGTGGCGATAACAGTTATGATTACGGTGACTACCTGGATTCGTCTATTGAGGCTATACTGCCTGTGGAATCGTATTCCAGTGCCTATGCAGGCAGCGTAAATGTGGTGCTTGTACTGGATATCAGTGGCAGTATCAGCGCCCATGAGGCACTGGACGATGAGAAGGCCATGGCCATTAACCTGCTGGGGGATATGGGCGGGGATACCAATGTGGGAGTGGTGGCTTATGGCGGAGATGCCATCTCGGTAAGCGACGGAGTGCTGCCCATGTCCAGCCATGCCAACCGTGATGCATTGGTGGACAGGGTGTCAAAGCTAAAGACCGGGTATGGCGGCACATCCATGGATGAAGGTATTATCACTGCTGCCAGGATGCTGGATAATACCAGCGGCAAGAAATATATGCTTGTGTTCTCTGACGGGGCTGTGAAGGATAGTTTTGAGGATAGCAAAATAGAGATCTCAAGTATGGATACCACTGAAACTGAAATGATCTTTGTGATGCTAAAGACCAATGTGGTAAAGGAACGTGAGGTAAAGACCGATAATAACAGGGGTGATTATTTCCTGAAAGTGCTTGCCGACCAGGCCGGAGGCGATTTTATACAGCTTGAACTGATCGGGCGGCTTGACCTAACGTTCGGCCAGGAAGCCCCTGACCTGCCAGAGGGCGGACCCGATGCTTATGCCATCGTCCGGCTGGACGAGGAGCATTTCATTACCCGTTACCTGAATATTTCGGGCAGCATATCTGGTTACAATGACGTGACCCAGAAAGTGGGCGCCCGTCGGCTGGTCACCACAAGTATGGGCAAACCCGTGGTCACAGTATGGGAGTTCGGCCTGGGGCGGGTGGTAAGCCTTAGCTCGGATAACGGCTACCAGTGGGCTGGTGTACTGTACTCAGGAGAGAATGCCCGCCTGCTGCCAAGTATGATCAACTGGGCGGTTGGTGACCCCAGGCCCGAAGACGGTATTGTGGTCTATTCAGGCGACATGAACCTTGGGTCCCCCGGAACCGTTATCATCCAATGTAACGAAATGCCTACCGTGGTATTTGGCGGACAGGATGTGCCTGTCAGCCAGACAGGCGAACGTACTTACGAAGGAGTGATAGAACCCGACCACATAGGTCTTTTCACCTTACAAGTCTCAGCAGGTGGTGTTACACTGGAAGATACGGCTGCAGTGAACTATCCCCTGGAATACAGGGATGTGGGCAACAATCCCGATTTCCTTGAAGCTGTGAAGCGTAACAGCGGCAGGGTCTACAATGTTGACCAGGCAAGGTCACTGCTGTTTAGCGATATCCGTAAGAACTCGATCATGGCAAGTGAGGAACATGTGAGCCTGGGCTGGTTGTTCCTGATAACTGCGCTGCTGGTCTTCCTGGGAGAAGTGATTATGAGACGGGCAAATGGTATTATTGATATTAAGACGAGGAGGAAGGGTAGGGGACAGTGATGATTGAAGCTGAGGAAGATCGGCCAGAGGATATGCGAAATAAATTCGGATGTATATCATGGCAACAATGTTGTCTATTTAAATATCTATGTTACCATAATTGTAAGAAGAGCCTGGAAAATATAGCATTGAAATACGCTCTTCCACATCCGGCTGGATATGGTGATAGGGAGAAGGCGAATAATGGGACGTTTAGGAATCTGCTGGATGATGGGAAAACAATCATCGGTAGCTTAGGGGACTAAAATAGCTAATAATTGGAGATAACACGATGCTCAACTCATTGGAAATCAAGAACTTCAGGATCTTGGAAGACTTCAGGGTCTCCAATCTTGGTAGAGTTAACTTGATCGTCGGCAAGAATAACTCGGGAAAAAGCTCTGTGTTGGAGGCACTGCGTATTTATGCCGGAAATGCTCATTACGAATTGCTTGAACAAATAGCCGCAGATCATGACGAAAAATATCCGTCGAGAGAAACAGAACAGATTGAATCTGATATACAGCTTCCTTTCGAGGACTTCTTTGTCGGCAGGCAGTTCCCTCAAGACGAAACACTTGCGATAAGTATTGGTGAGCTGGCGCCAAGTGATGATGCGCTACGAATAGAACATGGATTTTTTTTAGAGGAGGAAAAGGTTTTAAAGGATAATTTAGGAGAAATTGTAGGAAGAAGTCGGCGTCGCGTGCCAGAAGATTTACTCGATGAATTATCGCCGGACATGATCAGTCATGCGCTTTTTGTAACGAAAGGGAAACGTTCATTTCCTACAATCCGGCTGGATAAGTACTGGCCTCCTTTTAGAATGAATATTTCTGTAACAGTAACATTGCCTTGCAGCGTGATTCCGACCCAACTTATTTCAGTCGATGATCTGGCTGATGAATGGGACAAGATTGTCTTCACAGAACATGAAGATGTGGTCAGGAATGCTTTGCGAATTATTATGCCGGAGTTCGAGAACCTGACTTTTGTCCGCAGCGACAAGGGCAATAAAGATCCGCGCCAGATACGCCAGGTTTTTCGTCGTTCTGCTAAGGTAAAAATGTCTGATTCACCGCATCCGGTGCCCCTCAATAGTTTGGGGGATGGCATGTTGCGGGTGTTGCAATTAGTGCTGAAGGTTTTTCCGGCGAAAGGCGGGTTCTTGCTGATCGATGAGTTTGAAAACGGACTTCATTTTAGTGTTCAGGAAAAGGTGTGGGTACTGTTGTTCGAGATGGCACAGAAACTTGATATTCAAATATTCGCCACTACCCATAGCTGGGACTGCATCGAGAGTTTCGCCAAAGCGGCTATCGCTCGCAAAGATGTTAAAGGAGTGTTGTTCCGGGTTGGTCGGAGCGTCAGGGAGAGTGATCGAGGTCAAGTGATTGCGACTGTTTTTGATGAGGATGCACTTTACAACATTACTCAAGCCGATGTTGAAGTGCGGTGATGGCAATGGCCGACCGTAAGCTACTGGTTGAAGGTGAGGCAGACCGAAGTTTCTTAAAGGAGGTTTGTAAAACTTTGGGGCTGCATACCAGTGTAACAGTTGCACCGCCGAAAGACATTGGTGGATCTCATAATACTAAAGAAGGCGTGTTTAATCTCCTCCCATATCTGATAAATCAATTGGATGACGGACAGATTGCACGTCTTGCTGTTGTTGTAGATGCGGATAGTGAAGACAATGGTGGTGGATACCAGAGTGTTATTGACAGGGTAGCAAAGATCGTGGAGCAGAATGGGTTTACTTTGGCATCCAATCCAGTTGCCGGGGTTCTCTTTCAGCACGACGACGGCTTGGCAGATATTGGTTTGTGGGTGATGCCAAACAACGGTGACGAAGGCATGTTGGAAGACTGGATTAAGAGTTGCGTACATTCGGACGAACATAAACTTTTTACGCATGCTCAGGAAGTAGTGGACACATTGCCACTGACCAAGTTCAAACCCATACATATTAGCAAGGCAGAGGTAGCGACTTGGCTGGCCTGGCAAAAACAACCTGGGCATGGGCTTTATCGTGCCGTTGAAGACCAACTGATTGATATGAACAGTAAATTGTTTCTGGAATTAAAAGTTTGGCTTACTCATATCTACAGTTCAGAGGACATTTAAACAGATCACGTATCCACTTCAAATCTAAGGGTAACTGACTCATTTTTGAAATCAAAAACCTGCTTAGGCACTTGATTTAGATAATCCGAATATCCATTTTACACTGCTTTTTGAAGTGGATGCCAGATCACGGCTATTATGGGTTTAAATTTTGATTGCATAGTTGAAATTCAAGTATAATCTAATTTTAGCTGCAATATCTGCGTTCATTTGCGTTTATCTGCGGTTACAAACTCGCACGACCACAAGGCTGGCTGCCACCCTACCGCCCTGACGGGCTGCGGTGGCAGGGTATAGCGCAGAGGGGGCGGGAGGCAGGAGAGTGTAATATGTCTCGTGGAAGATGACGCCATTACTGCCATCCAAAGCGCAGGGACGTCATGACCAGATAAGCAGTTCAACTACCGGGCTCAACTGCTAATACCTTTCACAAGTGAATACAGCAGGTAAACCACAGACATGACCAGAACGATCGTAGCCCCAGACGGCACATCGAACAGATACGACAGCCATATCCCGCCACTGCTGAAAACCGCACCGAAAATGATAGAAAGCAGCATCATCTTTTTAAGATTTGAGGTAAACTGCCGGCTCATAGCCGCAGGGATCGTCAACAGGGCAATGACCAGGATTATACCAACCACACGTATCAGTACCACAATGGTAAGAGCAATAAGGCATAACAGGATAAGGTACAGGCGCTCTGCGTGAACGCCGCGCACAGTTGCAAACTCCTCATCAAAACACAGTGCAAGGAATTCCTTGTAAAACGAATACACCACCAGGATAATTATCGCATCGAGTACCAGCATCAGGACGATATCAGAGAACGGCACTGTCAGGATATTCCCGAACAGATATGTCATC
>Ga0255368_10105_pt1 | contig 19588 bp, 16 predicted proteins | sample ANMaggSeSYBR01E6_FD_182094 | JGI IMG/M metagenome (GOLD analysis project Ga0255368, IMG submission 182094) | Sediment cell enrichment communities from methane seep in Santa Monica Basin, California, United Staets - ANME aggregate JGI... | ecosystem: Environmental > Aquatic > Marine > Cold seeps >...
TTATGGAAAAAAGTCGCAGACAGTCAGAATAATCGATTTTGACAATCCTGAAAACAACGAGTTCACTGTTGTTAATCAGTTTTACATCAAGGGCAGTGACTTCAATATTATACCTGACCTTGTTGTATTCATCAATGGAATTCCAATCGCTGTCATTGAATGTAAAAGCCCAAACATCGAATCACCGATTGATGAAGCCATCAACCAGCTATTCGGATACAAAGAAAAGAACGAACAGTTCTTTTATCCAAACCAGATACTTGTTGCATTGGCAAGGTATCAAGCTCGGTATGCTTCCACATTTGCACCTGCAAAGTATTTCTTTGACTGGAAAATTCCCTATCCACTAACTGAAAATGAACTTAAGAACAGGTTGAACAAGGAACAGCTCACCAATCAGGATATTTTGCTTTATTCACTGTTCAATAAAGAGAATCTGCTGGATATCATCAGGAGCTACATTGTTTTTGAAAATGAAGACAATGAAATCCATAAGAAGCTATGCAGGTACAATCAGTATATTGCCAGCAGGAAAATATTTGACAGAATTACTGAAGGCAAGGGCGGTATCATATGGCATACACAGGGTAGTGGTAAATCCCTCACAATGACCTATACTGCAATGAAATTACGCAGGATGGAAAAGATACCACAGACTAATATTGAAAATCCCTGTATTCTTATTGTTACTGATAGAACAGACCTTGATGACCAGATATCTAGTACATTCAGGAATTGCAAGTTCCCTAATCCCTCACAGGTAGGGAGTGTAAAGCAATTACAGGAAGAATTACAGAATCCACAGGGTAAGACTCTGTTCACCACCCTACAGAAGTTCTTTACCAAAAAAGGCGAAGTCTATCCTGAGCTTTCAAAGTCCTCTAATATAGTTGTATTCGTTGATGAGGCTCACAGGTCTCAATACAAAGACCTTTCATTAAACATGCGTACAGCGATTCCTAATGCCCTTTTCGTGGGCTTCACAGGTACACCCATAGATAAGAAGGACAAGTCTACTCCAAAGGTATTTGGAACCTATATCGATAAGTACCTGCCAAAACAGTCAATTGCAGATGGAGCTACTGTCCAGATAAAATATCAGGCTCGTCTTCCAAACGTTCATATCATAAGCAGTGAGCTTGATGTCGAATTCGATAAAGAATTTTCGGATTATAACGAAGAAGAACAGGAAGCAATAAAGCAGAGAAGTGGAACTTTCAAGACCATATCTGAAGATAAAGACCGCATCCATGACATCTGTGCAGACCTGCTAGAACACTATAATACGGCTATCAGGCCTGAAGGGTTCAAGGCACAGATTGTCACATATTCAAGAGATGCTGCTGCTATTTACAAACAAACACTGGATGAAATGGGTGCACCTGAATCCGAGGTCATAATTTCCAGTAATACAACCAAAGATGACCCGAAAAGTGAACTTCGCAAGTACTACAAATCCAAAGCTGAACAGCGTAATATCATCAAGAAGTTCAGGAAGCCATTTGCTGATGACAACAAGCTTGCATTCCTCATCGTCTGTGACATGCTTTTGACTGGTTTCGATGCTCCAATCGAACAGGTCATGTATCTTGATAAGCCACTGAGAGAACACAATCTGATGCAAGCGGTCGCAAGGGTCAACCGACCATTCACTGAAAATAAAAATCATGGTCTTATCATTGATTACTGTGGAATATCCAGAAGATTAAAGGAAGCACTTGATATATTCAATGACGGAGACGTTGCAGGTTACATGGAAGCCTTGCTGGACGATGTGGCAAGGGCTGAACAGTCCTTGAACAAGGTTAAAAGGTTCTTCAAGGACGTTCCTACAACATATGATTCTGTAGAATATGTCGATAGTTGTGTCCTTGGTGTTCTCAATGCTCTTGATACAAGGATACGGTTCGAAAAGGCATTTAAGGAATTTTCGGTATACGTCAACAATATTATACCAAATCCCGAAGCTAATCAATTCAAACGTGACCTTTACTTCTACGGCAAAATCTACAACGATATGAGATTCAATTATGATAGTGAAAAGGTCAGTATCCTTGATGCAGCTCCAAAGGCTAAAAAACTCATCCATGACTACCTTGTGAGTAATGGCATTAAGGTAATGCATGACCCAATTTCAATCTATTCCACTGAATTTTATGACATGGTGAACCAGAAGACCTCAGATAAGGCAAAAGCAAGCCTTATGGGTCATAAAATAAGAACTACAATCAATAATCTGCTCCCTACAAATCCTATTTATTACACATCCTTGAGAGAACGGCTTGACAAAGTAATAAAATCCCATGAAGAAGAAATGGAATCTTCCACAACGCTACTTGATGACCTTAATGAAATAAAGGACAATCTTGATGTCGATAAGGTTGCACAGCAGCACAATATGAAAGCGGAAGATTTTGCTATTTATCAGATGATAAGGGCAGGATATGTGCAATTGAAGGGACGTGAAGGGACAACAGGGATGATACTATCACAGGCTGATGACGATAAGATATCAGAAGTATCAAAGGCTATTTTTGAAACATTGGATGAGCTTGCAGTCATTGACTGGAAACAGAAGCAAGACCAGCAGAAAAAGATGCTGCAAAAGGTCAAGAGGGTATTGTATAAATTAGGGTATGACGTAAATACTGCTGACAAAGAGAGCAAAAATGTCCTTCATCTTGTCAGGAACATCCTATAATGCATTCTATACAGATTGGAAACACAACTGTACCCTACGATTTAATTTTTACAGGACGGAAGAAGACCATTGAATTGACAATCGGTCACAATAACCGAATGACTGTAAAAGCTCCAGAAGGCATGACAGAAGATGCTCTGACGACAAATCTTTTCAGAAGGGCAAAATGGATTATCAACAACCTTGACAAAATGGATGAAGTAATCGAATATGAGTCCAATAAAGAGTTTATCAGTGGTGAAAAATACCTGTTAAGGGGCAGAAGGTACAGGCTCAAGGTCAATAAGGGTGATGAACCTTCATTAAAGTTTTTGAAAGGGAAATTTCATGCCACTATTCCAATTGATGTTCCTGAATCTGAATACAAAAGCTATCTGCAACCATTATTTCTTGAATATTATCACCATAAAGCCGAACAGGTAATTGATGAAAGGGTCAAGAAGTACATAAAATACTTTGATGATGAACCTTCTTTAATTAAAATACAGGATTTGAAGGAGAAATGGGGTAGCTGTTCCAAGAAGAACCAATTGCGATTCAATTGGAAGATTGTTATGGCGAAGACATCCATTATTGATTACGTGGTGGTGCATGAGATGTGCCATTTGAGATTTAAAGACCATTCAAAGCAGTACTGGGATTCCATTAAAACCATTATGCCTGATTATGAACAGAGAAAAGAATGGCTCAGAGTCAATGGTAAGCTGCTGACTGTTTGATGGCTGTGTTCTTGGAAATTTACATCAAGCTTTATATCTTTAAAATAATTTAGATGTTTTGCTTTATCTTAATATGGAATAATTATAGTATATTCAAGTCCACATTTATCTCACAGAGTATAATGGTATGGTACTAATATGGGTGACACTCGAATTTTCAAAATGGATGGAGAACAGGCTCAGGAATTAAAAGGTTCATCAGTAGCATTAGAGAAATCTTTGCAAACCTATATGGAAAGGAATCTTGAAGCATTGCTGAGTATCAAATTTCTGGAAAGTGAATATTCTACTGGCAAAACCCACAGAGGACGTATTGATACGCTTGGAATTGATGAAAATGGTTGCCCTGTTATCATCGAGTATAAGAGAACCTTGAATGAAAATGTAATCAATCAAGGTTTGTTCTATCTGGATTGGCTACTTGACCATAAAGCGGAGTTTGAGCTAAATGTAATGAAGAAACTGGGGGTGGAAGCTGCTGAAAATATTGAATGGAACAGCCCACGTTTACTCTGCATTGCAGGAGATTTCACAAAGTATGATGTCCATGCGGTGCAGCAGATTAACCGAAATATCGAACTCATTCGCTATCAGAAATATGAAGGCAATCTTCTTCTTTTAGAACTTGTGAATGCAACCGAAGCCCAATACGTCGAAACGGTAAGAACAAATAATGGTATGGGTGAAACAAAAAGAACAACATCATCCAAAACTTTTACTGAATACTTGAATCAGTGTGATGCAGATATGAAAAATCAGTATGACGATTTGAAGGTGTTCATTGAATCTTTGGGTGATGATGTTCAAATTAAAGTCCTCAAACATTATATCGCTTTCAAAAGACTGAAAAACTTCGCATGTGTAGAAGTGCATCCACAAACAAAAAGTATCCTTGCATATATAAAATTTAATCCTGATGACATTGCTATTGAATCAGGATTTACAAGAGATGTAAGGAATATAGGACATTATGGTACGGGAGATTTGGAGATACGAATTAAATCCGATGAAGATTTGAAAAAAGCGGAAGGGTTGATACGTCAGAGTTATGAAGATAATTGATATTCTCACATGCTATCTGAACCTATAAATTGACTATAATTAGATGTGTTTAATGGAAATGCTGAATTCAATCAATACAATAAGTGTGGATTTGTAGAAGAACAAGTCATAGTGATTCAATCGGATGTGAAAGAGAAGGAGCTATTAATTTCGCAATTGAGTGGATGATGCATAATCATTATGGTCTTTGGGGATGGAAGATTTAAAATGATTTTAATAAGAATCAAAGACCATATAGTTAAAGGCTTTCTTTATTATATGGATGAGGACAAATCATAAATGAAGTGTCTGATGGAGAGATGAAAGCTCGAATGAGGAAGGATAGGGTGAACTAAATCCATTACCATCACTATGGCAATCAGGAAGTTATATAACTATTGTATAACTAGTTCGTATTAAGAAGGTAGCAGTAATGAAATCAATAGGAAAATCAAAAATCACAAGGCTTCGACCTAAGAAAAACATAGAATATCCTCTAATTCGTTTGCCACAGTCACACGCACATCTCGCAGGGGAAACCGCCCATATCTTTGAAATCGACAACAATGGCAAATCTTTATTTTTGATATCTTTAGACGAAGACTTCGATGGCAACGTAGTTGTACAACCCAACACCAATTCATACCTCGAAACCCGACTATCTGCACTAGAGCAAAGGATCATTGAACTAGAAAAACCGCCATGCAGCGAATCAGAAAAACCAGATGGGCCCGGGGAGATTCGAACACCCGACCTCTGCCGTGTGAAGGCAACGTCATAACCAGCTAGACCACGAGCCCATATTGAATTATAATAGTACCTGAGAAACTGTAACTCGATTATCAGGTGCTACAGAGCCTAATTGTAGTTGATGGGCTATAAGTTTAACGGGGGTTTCGGGAGTTTTATGTGGGTGGAGATATTATTCAAAAACTATATAAAAGAACCTGTCCATTTATGGAAATGTTTAAGTATTATTCATGTATTTAGAGAACTGTACATCGGACGAGAACTTTGGGCAGTTTCTTGAAAAACGGATAAGTTACTACCCCTTGAACCACACACAATCCACCATACTCCCCTTCCAGCTCAAAGTTCTTGAATGGTGTACATTTAACTCCTCCTTCGTGTATCGGGGTAGGGTGAGAACCCTGCCTTGAACTCCTCTTTTTCAATTTGATACTGATGCTTAATTATCAGTCTAATCTTTCGAGAGATATTGAAGATTGGCTTTAAGATCTGAGCAAGATAAGAGTGTGGAATTTAAAAAAATAGTATGATATTAAATGCTACAATATGAAATTATATCAAATGAAATTAAAGGACCGGAACAGTATGAAAGAATAAAGTGAGGGACTTTATCTTTCAAGGGCCAGTCTCTTTCGCATCTTTGGAGAATCGATCCACATGCCTTTGAGCTCTCTTTCTCCGTCCTTCTCTATGAATATCAATCGGAAAATAGCACCTTCCGGTTCTTTTTCAAATACTACATTATAGACAACGGCTGAATGCCTGTCAGTAACAGTTATCTCGGCAAGTTCCTTTGAAGTATAGTTACCAACCTCATCATGAACAATGTCCGTAAGTTCCAGGAACAGGTCTTCAGGAATGGCCTTTTTCATCGTTGGGTTGAAATTAGCAGAGAACTTGGTATAGTTCTTCTCATTAAGACCCTGAAGGGTATTTTCTGCTATCGGTTCAGCATATTCTTCAATGTCTCCATCCTCCACGGTCACTCCTTCAAGTTCAATGGAGGTGCATCCGCTGCAAATGATCGCCACTAAAACAACAAAGGCCATCAATAATGCTGTTCTTACTTTCATGTTCTTCACTTAAGCTCCCTCTATCTCGGTGAAATCGTCCTCTTTCAGCTCTTTTGGTAATCTGAAAGTGAATGTGCTGCCCTTGCCTGTCTCGCTCTCAAGGTAAATGTTCCCGCCCTGTCCATCGATGATGCCTTTAATGATCGCAAGCCCAAGCCCTGTGCCACCTGCCTTTCTTGTGGCAGTGCTGTCCACCTGATAGAACTTGTCGAATATCTTATCGCGCTTTTCCCTGGAAATACCTATGCCATTATCCTTTATACTTGTCTGCAAATGATTCTCATGATCTTCCACGATGATCGTCACTTCTCCCTCTTCGGGGGTGAACTTGATCGCATTTGTCAGCAGGTTCACAAAGACCCTTATGAGCTTGTCCTTATCCGTCCTAATCACTGCCACATCTTCGGGACAGTTCACCATGATATTTATGCTCTTATCCTTAGCATGTTTTTGTACATTATGAAGGGCGATCTCGATTATCTCTTTTATGTTCACATCTTCCGGTATGAACTTCATCTTTCCTGATTCTATGCGGGAAATATCCAGCAGGTCATCGACCATTCTTGCCTGTCTGTCAATGTTCCTTATAATAAGGTCCAGCATCTCTTCTTTGATGTCCCTGTTGCATTCGCTTTCCCTCAAGAACTCGCTGGAGGTCTTCATGGCTGTCAGTGGGGTTTTTAGCTCATGGGAGACCATTGAAACGAAATCGTTCTTCAGGCGGTCAAGTTCCTTTAATTTCTTGTTAGCGTTCTGGAGATAATCGTTCGACCTTTCCAGTTCCGAGGTCTTGCTTTTCACCTCATCCTCAAGGGTCTTGTTCCAGGAGAACAGGATCAGGGCGATAAATGCACTGATGAAGAGAATGAATGTGATGGAGATCATCGCAAAAAGTCCCTGCTTTACATAGACCGACTGGATAAGCGATCCAACATACCACAAGGGAGTAACAACACCCACGGACCATTGCTGGTTATACCAATTAACAGGCACATAAGAGATTATCTTCTCTTCCAGGAATCCGTTCTTGTTCCTTTCGGAGAACTGTCCGCTACCTGAAAGTCCTTCTGTCTGCATACCGATGATATCAAGACGCCTGTGGTCAGGCTCGTTTATTATATTGAAATAATTCTTTCCTACAAGGTGATCATCGGAACTGTCGTAGAGCAGTTTTGCATTGTCATCTATGAGATAAACATATCCTGATTCATATTCCGTTTTTATGGTCTGTTTCGTTATCTCATCTATCTCTATTATGGCAACTATGGCCCCTCCAAAACTGCCATCATCAAGATAAAGGGGTATCCAAACATAGATCGCAAGTTCACCCTCTAAAGTAGTGATTGGATTGGTGATGTAGGTCTCACTTGTGTCTTTTATTTTTTCAAAGGCAGCAGCCTTATCATTTTCGTAAAGATCGTATCCGAAAGGCACATTCTCTTCAGGATATCCCGAGACTATTATGCCTGTACTGTTTATGTATTCGATGGCATGGAAGCCTTCAGACTCATTATAAACTATGGAAAAAATGGTATTGAAATTATCATCGGGGATGCTATTATGGTTCCTTGAGATGATCTCAAGCATTGTGACCTTTTCGTTCAGGAACGTAGTAATGCCGGTCGATATCTGCTGTGCCTGGCTGGTCTGTTCCCTTGTGAACATCTCAACAAAAAGATCTTCTACCTCTGTATTTGCCCTGATTCCCAGAAAAAGGATGGAAGAAATGAAAAGCATCGTTATCATTACAACGATAATGACGTTCCATCTGCTTTTTGTGGCGAACATATGAGGTCAGCACGAAAAGTGCGTTAAAAAAGTTAGTCCTGTGTTCTTCTCAACACAGTCTTTATCCTTGCTTTCAGTTCTTTCAGATTGAACGGCTTGGTCATGTAGTCATCAGCGCCAATATCCAGACCCTCTACCTTGTCATTGATCTCTCCCTTTGCTGTGAGCATGATCACAGGTATGTTCTCATAGAGAGGTTCTTCTTTCAATCTCCTGCATACTTCAAAGCCGTCCATATCAGGCATCATAACATCAAGAAGGATCACATCGGGTATATTGGACTTAAGCACATCAAAGGCCATGGCTCCGTTGTTCGCTTCAATGACATTGTATCCGTCTGCTTCGAGGGCTCTCTTGGTAGCAATAACAGCATCTGGTTCATCATCTACAATAAGGACCTTATGTCTTGTATCCGACAGGCTCTCAATGGTCTTGGTCACTATGTCCTCAGAAACCGAAAGTTGATCTGCTATCTCCTTTGCACTGATCTCAGGCTGCTGTTCGAGAAGTCTCAGTATGTCTTTTTCAAGCGTTTCTCTTTCCATATATACCACAACTTTCAAATGTATCTAAACATAAATGGATGATATTATTAAAGCCTTTCTAAATATGATAAGGTCTATTCATATATTGTATCAATAGCCAATTATGAGAAAGCCTTATAAATTATTATCGTATATTTAAGGGTGATGTCAATGGACGCTCTTGAGAAAATATTTGGAAAGACTGCACAGATAACGGTTCTGAAGAACCTAATTCAGCATAAAGGAGAATCTACTTATCTCTCTGGTATTGCGGAAGAGACTGGTCTGTCCCACTCAAGCGTTGCCAGGGTGATCGAACCCCTTCTCAAATGCAACATCGTCATTGAAAAGCGTCTTGGGAAGCAGATCCGCACCTTCAGTCTGAATCTTGACAGTGAACTTACCAATCATATCCTTGATTTCTACGGACGGCTCGAAAAGATGAAACTCTGATCATTTCTTCTCTATTTTTCAACTCAACTTTCATTATTCCCGTTGAATACCGTTGTCGTATTCTTCGATATACTCTGCACCCTTGGGTGCGACCTTCTCGATGGTTCCTGTAGTTTCTTCTTCATCCAGTTCGATATCATCAAAACTGGTGTAATCGCTTTCATTGGTCATATATGAATTTGCATTCCCAAGCAGGTTCTTTGCAAGAATTCCTGAAAGTTTTGCCATCCAGTTCATAAAATGCAGTGAAATTATCCCAAATATCATCCCAAAGAACATCATCATCAAAGCACTAGCAAAAGAATCGATGACGAACGTGCTGGTCCCAATACTGTAACCGATATCGGTAAGTTTGTAAGCAAAGGGTGTTGCAATAAAAGCAAGAGTGATGCCTATCAATGTGAAGGAAACTATCAATGTAAATATGCCCAATGGGAACTTAATGAAAAGGAACACAAGTCCTTTCCATGTCACAGGATTTAGGATATAGCCCTTTATCTTCTCCAAGCTCTTCTGTTTTCCTACACAACGATTCTCCATGGGTGGTATGTCCACTCCCAGAAGCCAGATCGCAAGCTGCCTTTCAAAAGCGGCAAGTTCCCACCATGCAACGAGCATCAAAAGCAGGATTGGAAGTCCGATAAGGGTTATAGAAAGACCTAATCCCATGGAAAGTCCGGTCACAAGGAATATGAAATAGGCTGTTCCAAGGGGGAATGTGAACAAAAGGTACGTCAGATTCAGATAGGTCTGTTTTTTAGTGACCACTCCGAAAAGATCACGTATCCATTTTGTTATATCATTTAGACCCATGTGGAACATTCTCCTTTATACCGATAATATTCGTATCATACATCAGCTGCATCAGAAACCGCATTGCGTTTTTTTCTTCTGAATGTGAAATATCAGTGCACCTAATAATTGTGCAAATACTATAATAATGACCCATATAAGTTTATCATTTCCATGCGATGGCTCGTTCATAACACGATCGATAAGCATCCATATCCAGAAAATGGTACTTCCTATCGCAATCCCTGCAAATAGCAGAAACAGCAAAAAATGTACCGGGAAGAATATCCAGCTATCGATCATATTATCTTCACCTTAGCACTTTATAGTTTCGTTCTTTCAATCATGTCTCAATGCATCGACAGGTTTCATCTTAGCGGCTTTGTTCGCAGGATATGCTCCGGCTATCAGGCCTACGAATATGGATACAACAAAACCTGCGAATATCTTTGATGCAGGAAGCACTACTGGCAGGTTCATGAATGCTGCAGCTCCATAAGCTCCAGCACAACCAAGTATCACGCCAAGTACACCACCTATAGTTCCTACGACCGCTGATTCGACGATGAACATCGTAAGGACATCGAAATTGGAATACCCTATGGCCTTCATTAAACCTATCTCCGATGTACGTTCGGTAACTGTGACCAGCATAATGTTCATGATCCCGATGGAACCTACAACAAGTGAAATGAATGCAACTGCTGTCAGAAGTCCGGAAAGAGCACTTGAAAGGGCGCCTGCATTCTCAAGCAACTCCTGCTGGTCCACGATGAAATAAGGCTTGATATCATCTTCCTCCATATCCCTTGATGAGATTCCCAGATATCTTCCGAGTCTCTTATCTATCTCCTCGGATGTTTCGGTAACCGTCTCGATCGATTCCCCTTCAGCGAAGATGGTGGAATAATCACTGACCGAGAGGATCTCGTTCATGGTCGATATTGGAATGAATATCCTTTTGTCGGGAACCATTCCTCCTGATATGAAGCTTGGTTCAGATTCTTGGACAATACCTTTGACCTGGAACGTCTGTGTTATCTCTCCTCCATCACGTGTTCGGAATGTAATATCTATCGAATTCTTATTCGATAACTTCCGGTCAAAAGTACCATCAGATACCTCATAACCTATCACAGCCACATACTGATCATTGTCTTTGATAAAGTTCCCTTCACTAAGTCCAATGTTGGCGACCTCATCATAGTCGCCTGTGACCCCCGTAATTGACACTCTCCGCGAATCTGACATATAAGTGACTTCCGCAACCTGCTCATTGATAGGTGAAGCCCTCAGCACTCCCGGGGTTTTCCTGACAACCTCCAGTTCGTTATCAAAGAAAGTGTTTGGTTCATTTGCACCCACATAGATGAAATTAGAACCGATAGTTCCTATCTCTTCATCAAAATATTGATTAAAGCTCGCACCTAAGGAAACATTGGCGATGACAGCAGCCACTCCTATCACGATCCCCAGAGTTGTAAGCGTGGAACGAAGCTTGGAGCTAAAAATGCTTCCCAATGCGATTTCAAGTGACTGCTTCAGATCGACCATTGTATTATCTCCTTTTGATAGTGCACCTGACTTCGTTTAATCCTGTTTCCTTTTCTTGTAAATGAAAATCCCTGCTGCTGCCACTATCAAAATTACGAAAGCAATAGTTGTACTGCCAGTGCTGGTATCTGCCTTTTCTTCAACTATCTCAAGTTCGCCTACATTGGCAGATGTTGTGTGATCGTTAAACCCATTCCTGTATTCTGCTTCAAGGGTGAGTGGAGCTAGTTCTATTTCTTCATCTGCAACAGCGTTAAATTCAATTGTAAAAAGTTCATCCGGTTTCATCGAGCCGATAAAATACTCTGCAGGGGAGAATTTGATTCCTTCAGCTATTGGTCTGACACTCACTGAAGATATCGTGTTCTGATGAAGATTCGCAACATCGAATTGTATCTTCCCTTCACTGTTAGTTAATATCATGGACTTTGATGGTATCATCTTGAGGGATGAACTGTCAATGGTGACAGGTACTCTCCAGATGTTGTTATAAGAATATGAATTACCAATGATCGCAAGGTCAAGATAGTATGTCCCTTCCTGGACATCTTCTGGAACCTCTACATTGAATGTAAGGGTGACCGAGTTACCTGGTCCGACTATCCCGGCTTCTTGAATTCCGCTGGTGACCTTGATACTGTCAGTACCTGTAAGACTTGCTGACTGGATACGTGCATTAGTGTCGTAATCCTCCCCCTCGAAATTGATGGTATTCTCTGATGCTGTATTTGTCAATTTGAAACTTATAGTACCTTTGTCTCCGGGACTGAACATATCTGGGGTGGATGTGGTCTCAGTAAGTTCAAGACTACCTTTACTATCAAATGTGGTGGATCCTACCTTTATTTTAAAAGTGTCCTTTATCCAGGAACTGGTGTCCGTGCCTCTGTAATACACATCAAAAGAAGCGGTCCCGGGTTTTGCATTCTCATCTACATACAGGCGGAACTCCTGCACAGATGCACTGTCTGGTGAAAGTATGCCGATATTATTCTCAGCATTTTTTTCAGAATCAAGGGACAAAGGATATTCAGGAACAAGTTTTATTGTCACGTCATCGGACTGTCCTGACCTAAAGTTCTCCACCTTCACCCACACATCCACATATTGTCCTATCTCTGCCGGAAATGGCTCGTATTTCTGAACGCTGATATCCAGGCTTGTTACACTGCTCTCCTGTGCAGATGCGGAAGGCATTACCATTATCAAAAGGACCATCATAACTGCAAAGACCGTTATTTCCTTCGTTATTCTCGAATTATCATTTCCCATGTCATCACCTTAATTATTCTCTATATAGCCGTCTTTCACATGGATGGTCCTGTCAGCATATGCTGATGTCTCAGGATTGTGTGTTATCATTATTATCGTGCTTCCATTCCTGTGAAGCTCGGAAAAGAGTTCCATTATCTCGACACTTGTCTTCGAGTCGAGGTTCCCCGTAGGTTCATCTGCCAGAATGATGGCAGGCTCGTTGATGAGGGCTCTTGCGATAGCGACCCTCTGTGATTGTCCACCTGAAAGCTCAGTAGGTCTGTGTTCCATGCGGTCATCCAGTCCTACCAGTTCCAGAAGATGTTTCGCACGTTGGTTCACGTTGACATCAATTCTGCGATTAGCGTGTGTTGGTAGAAGGACATTCTGTAAAGCTGTAAGTCTTGAAACAAGGTTGAAGTTCTGAAAAACAAAACCGATCTCTAATCCCCGAAGCTTTGCAAGTTCACTCTCGGAGATACTGTTTATGTCCTTGCCCATGACAAGGACCTGTCCTTCACTTGGTCTGTCAAGACATCCAAGCAGGTTCATAAGAGTGCTTTTGCCAGAACCCGATGGTCCCATGATCGCAATGAACTCTCCTTTTTTCACAGTGATGTTGATATCATGAAGGATAGGTACTTCCATGTCGGACAGATAATAGCTTTTTTTCAGGCCAATGGTCTCCATGACCATATCGGGTATGCCTTTCATTTTTTGTTCGGTCTGGTTGTTCAATACCTGTTCTTCCATGTGATGCACAATCCTGTCTATTTATCGACAAGATTTTCTATGCACATGTTTCTATATATAGTTTCCGACATTTTGCGCTTTGCCCGAAAATTGCCTTGAAATTTCCCGATACATTTTAATGCAGATTACAAGAGCGTCACAAATTTTTTATACATGCACTTCTACTAAAGATTATGACCAAAACGAAAACTTTGTGGGTAGTTACATTGTGCATAATTACATCACTTTTTCTAGGTGGGTGTATTGAAGATCCGACTGTAAACACAAAGACTACAATCAATACAGATTCAGTTGAAGCGTATGATATTGCAACAGCAAACAATGCTTTTGCTTTTGACATGTATTCAGTGGTTAAAAATGAAAATGAAAATATCTTCTTCTCACCATACAGTATATTCACTGCAATGGCTATTTGTTATGATGGTGCAGAAGGTTCTACAAAAAAGCAGATCTCAAATGTTTTTTACTATCCTCTAAGTAAACTTGTTCTTGAAGAGAGTTCAAAAGAGATAACAGATACGATCAATTCTGACAACGATGCATACGATCTGAAAACTGCGAATGCACTATGGATCCTTGAAGAATATCCATTGAATGAACAGTATGTGTTCAATGCGGTAAACTATTATGGTGGAATGATAACACCACTTGATTTTGCAGGGCAACCAGAAGAGTCCAGACTTGTTATCAATAGTTGGGTTGAGAATAAAACTAATGATAAAATAAAAGATCTGCTGGCTGAAGGAAGCATTGACGGAAATACAAGGCTGATAATTACCAATGCAGTTTATTTCAATGGCACGTGGTTACAGGAGTTTGAAGAAATAGGCACTCGAAAAAGAGTATTCTATCTTTCCGACGGGAAGGGGAAGAAAGTTGACACAATGTATGTCATAGGTACATACAATTATGGAGAAGATAAGAATGCCCAAATCTTAGAATTACCATATAAGGGTGATGACATCAGTATGTATATTATTCTTCCGTCCGACAACAACATTGAAGAATTTGAAAATGATCTTACGCTCGGTTATTACAATGAGCTAAAGGATAACCTTAATTCCGACGAAGTAAAAATCCTGTTGCCAAAGTTCACGTTTGAGACAAAGGCTAAATTAAATGAACCGTTGCAGGACATGGGAATTGTTGATGCTTTTGATTCTGGTATGGCTGATTTTTCAGGCATCAGTACCAGTGGTGGTCTATCCATATCTGAAGTAATTCATCAAGCATACATCGGTGTAAATGAAAAAGGAACTGAAGCTGCAGCAGCAACAGGAATCGAAATGAATAAAGGACTACCTTACTACAAGTATGAGTTTACGGCAGACCATCCTTTCATGTTCTTCATCGAAGATAAGAGAACAGGTTCCATACTTTTCATGGGAAAAGTTGAAAGTCCTGAATATGAGGAAATGTCATAACGACATTTTCTCCAATATCTTTCTCACTTCCTCCGTATTCAGTTCAAAATCTCATTCTTTCATTCGTTGACCAATAATTTTTACCGTTGACCGAAAAATACCCTCTTTATTGATCAAAGCGTACATTTTTACAAATGGATCATATAAAATTAGCAATCTATTAAAAAAAGAAAAGTATAAAGAACTTAATTATCCGTAGTTAAAAAGAAAGAGCTTCAGAATGATCAATTGTCTTTCTGTCTGCTCTCTTCAAGTGCACTTTTGACTATCTTCATGGCACAGAGTTCACCGCACATGGAACACGCATCAGTACCGGTATTTCGGCTTTCCCTGATCTTGCGTGCCTTTTCACTGTCAATGGCAACTTCGTATTGGGTCTCCCAATCGAGTTCAGCACGTGCATGTGCCATCCTGTCATCTAGCTCACGTGCCTTTTCTTTCTGTCCCTCGCGGGTAAGATCGGCTGCATGTGCAGCGATATTTGTGACAATAGCACCTTCGCGTATGTCATCTATGGTTGGCAATGCAAGATGTTCTGCCGGTGTTGTCATACAAAGGAAATCCGCTCCGTACATTCCTGCCAGTGTGCCACCAATAGCTCCGGTTATATGGTCATATCCTGGTGCAATATCGGTCACAAGAGGACCAAGCAAATAGAGTGGTGCACCGTGGCATAGTTCTTTCATGGCTTTTACGCTAAGCTCTACTTCGTTCAAAGGTACATGTCCCGGACCTTCCACAAAGGTCTGCACATCCGATTCTCTTGCTTTGCTGACAAGTTCTCCGAGGGTGATGAACTCCATGAACTTTGGTGCATCGGATGCATCATGGATACAACCCGGTCTCATGCCATCGCCAAGACTTATCGTCAGATCGTATTCCTTGGCGATCTCCACAAGGTAGTCATATTCGGAATAGAACGGATTTTCCTGTTCATTGTGTATCATCCAAGCAATGGTGAAAGAACCGCCACGACTGACAACATTTGTGATCCTGTCGCCCTTTTTGAGCCTTTCCAATGCATTGTAGTTGACACCTGAATGTATAGTGACAAAATCGACTCCATCCTCAGCATGTTTGCGAACAGCATTGAACATGTCATCAGATGTCATATCGACCACAGTCTTATGGGATGCTGCTGCCTGGTATATTGGCACGGTTCCAATAGGCACATCCACTGCATCCATTATCCTTGAACGTATCAGGTCGAGGTCGCCTCCGGTGGACAGGTCCATGATGGTATCTGCTCCGTATTCAACCGCTGTTTTTGCTTTATCGACCTCTTCATCGATATCAACAAAATCCCTTGAGGTTCCGATATTGGCGTTTACCTTAACGCTCATGTATTTCCCGATGCCGAATGCGCGGGATTTACCTTTTATGTTCTTCGGGATGGTCACAAGTCCCTTTGCAACACAGGACCTTACAAGGTCCGCATCTATCCCTTCAACTTCGGCTACACTTCTAATCTCAGGGGTGATCAGTCCCTTCCTTGCATCTTCCATTAATGTCATAGTTACTCCGGCAAAATGGTCTGTACCTTAAGATATTATGATTTCAAGTCTCGTTTGTAGTTGCAATACAGCACAGGTGCATATATATGTTTCATATTCATGTGGCCGAACTTTCTCAGGACATTTTAGTAAATATAATATACTATTGAAAAGTATATCTTACTTGGGTGAATGTCTTTTCAAAGAGCACCTATGTATTACTGGGGGTATTACATGGCAGGTAAAAGTTATAATAAAATATTGATAGCTACTGACGGTTCTGATAATGCAAAGAATGCTATTTTTTCAGGAATGAACCTGGCAGGGCTGCTTGGAGCAAAGATCTATGCAGTTTGTGTCCTTCCAACACATCCCGCCTCTTCCATGCCTATCGGCTCAAGGATGATGCGATGGGAAATACCATTTGATATAATGAGGGAAGAGGGTACAAAAGCAGTGAACGAGGTTGTCGAACTCGCCAAAATAAATGGTGTGGATGCAGAACCTGTTCTGCTTGAAGGTCATCCTTCTGAAGAGATCCTCAGATATGCACAGGATAACGATATTGACCTGATCGTAATGGGAACTCTTGGTAAGACCGGTCTGACACGATTGCTTCTTGGAAGTGTGGCGGAAAATGTATTACGTCATTCTCCTGTGGAAGTTCTGGTAGTAAGGTGAACCTCTTGTTCACCTCTATTTTTATTTGTTTTCTATAATTTCATCATTTTTAGTATCAGATAACTTTAATGTAGTGTTAGCGCTATGTGTGGTCATACCTTTTTTAAGAACAGTATCGCTATTTGAACTACTTTATTCACCCAATTATCCATGACCACAGTTGTATTCACCGAGAAGAACAAGGCCGCTGCACAGATATCTACCATCTTGTCCGGAGGTTCAGCAAAAAGAAGCATCGTGGATGGTGTTTCTGTATATGAGTTCCAGAGGGATGGATCTCTCTGGAAGATCATGGGACTTGCAGGTCATATTATGGGCTATGACTATCCTGAAGAGTTCAGCAATTGGAGGGATGTTGACCCTGCTGCTCTGTTGGATACCGATCCTGTGAAGCAGATCAACAAAGCATCGTTTGGAAGTGCTATCCTGAAGATCTCCAAAGGTGCAGATCTTCTTGTGCTTGCTTGCGATTTTGATAGGGAAGGGGAGAATATAGGGTTCGAAGCGAAGTCCATTGCAGAGAAAGTGTGCAATTCAACAGTTAAACGTGCACGTTTTTCCTCTCTTTCCAAAAGTGAGATCGAAAAGGCTTTTAATGACCTTGTGGAGCCTGATGAGAACATGGCGATGTCCGCAGAGGCGAGACAGATACTTGATCTCAAGATGGGTGCATCCTTTACTCGATTTGTGACCCTTTCGGTGCGGGAAAGGGCAAGGACCAAGGGTGTTCTCTCTATAGGACCATGTCAGACGCCTACCTGTGGTTTTGTTTATGAACGTGAACTTGCCATTCGTAAGTTCGATTCCCGAGATTTCTGGAAGATAGAGGGAGTGTTCACTGGAAAGGGTGCTGATATTACAGGTGTGCACCGAGGTGGTCACATCTATGATAAAGAAAAAGCGGATGCTATCTTTAAGAAACTGAAAGGTTGCAAGACTGCGGTCATTTCTAAAAAGACAGTAAAGGAGATGAATACAAATCCTCCCTTCCCGCTCAACACCAATGAGTTCCTAAAACGTGCCTCGAAATTCCTGGGTGTGAGTCCTGATAAGGCTCTTGAGATCGCTGAACAGCTCTATCTTTCAGGCTTTATCAGCTATCCGAGGACAGAGACGAACATGTATGCTGATGACATGGATTTTGCCAGCATACTCAAAGGCTTTACTAAAGGGGATTATCAGGATTTTGCATTGTTATTACTCTCACAAAAGGCCATTGTTCCTCGTAATGGTAAAAAGGACGGTCATGACCACCCGCCTATCCATCCTATCAAGGCAGGTTCACGCATGGAGGTCGAAAGAGCTGTCAAGATGCCGCATGCATGGGATGTATATGATCTTATTGTAAGGCATTTCATTGCGAACTTACTTCCACCGGCGATATTTGAAAAGACAAGATTTGAGATCACCATGGTGGACGAACTATTCGATTCTACGGGCTCGATACAGAAGAACGCCGGTTGGCTTGCTGTTTATCCTTTCGAGAAACCTCAGGACAAGATATTACCAGAACTCGATCTGGGTGAGGTCCTCGATGTCAAGAAGGTCACTAATATAAAGTCACAGACCACACCCCCGAAAAGGCTAACTGAGGCCGAACTCCTTACGCTTATGGATAAGCATGGCATCGGTACCAAAGCAACTGCTCCAAGCCATATAGAGACCAACAAGAAACGTGGGTATTTCGAGGTAAAGGGAAAGACCATTGCCATACTAGATACTGGTTTTACTTTGATGGATGCGCTGAACAGTTCCGTCCCTATCCTTGTCAAACCTGATATTCGTTCAAGTATAGAATCTCTCATACAGGATGTTGAGGACGGCAACAAGAAGTTCGAGACGGCTCTTGAAGAAGGCACTTCGCTTATCAAGGAGATGTATTCACAGCTTTTGAGCAATCGTGATCTTATGGTCACTCGCATAGCAGGGACCATTACAGATGAAGCGGTCGAGGCTGATAAGAAGAACCATATTGGTAAATGCAGTGAATGTGAGCGGGTGCTTCGTATCATCAGTACGGATAAGGGGCGTTTTGTAGGTTGTACAGGTTATCCGCAGTGCAAGAACACTTTCCCTTTGCCGAAAACAGGTGCTTTGGTCGTGCAGAGGTCACGTACGTGTAAGAAAGGTGGAGCGGCTGTTTTGAAGGTGGGAAGCAAATATTTCTGGGCTGTGGGTATAGGCCCATGCTTTTCATGCGATATGGAAAAGGAATGTTATCCTCCGGAAGTTGTGGGTGACTGTCCTGCCTGCGATGGTCAGACATTTTTGATCACCACCAAGGACTCACGTTTCCTTGGCTGCACAAAACGTTGTGGACATACACAATCTGTTCCAAAGAATGGCAGGCTGACCATCACCGATAAGGCATGTGAAGGATGTGGATGGCGATGGTTGCGCGTCAAAGAACAGGGGAAGGATGCGAAGGAATATTGTGCAAATCGTAAATGTGAGGTTGCAGCACAGATGCGAAGCAGTTACAGGAAAAAATAAGCTGGGAACTATTATTACTTAAGGTTCCCATGTGACTGTCTTTATTTTATGGTGGGTATGTGAGGACCTTTGTGGAGGGTTCAGTTCGAACCTGT
>Ga0255368_10103_pt1 | contig 19406 bp, 20 predicted proteins | sample ANMaggSeSYBR01E6_FD_182094 | JGI IMG/M metagenome (GOLD analysis project Ga0255368, IMG submission 182094) | Sediment cell enrichment communities from methane seep in Santa Monica Basin, California, United Staets - ANME aggregate JGI... | ecosystem: Environmental > Aquatic > Marine > Cold seeps >...
ACCAGTAGCCCTTGAACGAAACAACATCTTTCTTAGCTTGAACTGCTAATTCTTTCTTGAAACTTTGTTCAATATGTTCTAATTTAAGCATGTCCAAATTATTTTCTTTATAAATTTTAGAGATGTTTTCATGTAATAGTTTACGAAATTCTACATCTTCTTCAAATTTTTGCCCCATTGCTTGACTCATGCTTTCAAATTCATTCATTCTATTTCACTCCCTATTAATTTTAACATGTTCAATCTTATTATTTAGGATTGAACAGTATTAAATTATAACATGAAAATCTAAACTATATATACATAATTGTAATTAATTTACACAGAGGTATATTATTTAACTCAATAATATGTATTAAAATCTTATGCATCACGCATAATCAAGTGTACAAAGTCTATATCTTTTTCTTGAACATCATGAGATCTTTTTAATGCCATTTCACACCTTCCTTTATTGTGGGGTTTTTTGAAACATTGAAATTATAGGCAATTCAGGTTTTGAATTATACTTGCACAACCCCGTACAAAAAAATCAAGTTACCTATATCCCCGCACAGCAAGTCGGGGTAATAGTAATAGCCAAAAAACGCAACCATTCTAAATCCCCTTTAAAAAAATAAAAGTTATAAAGTGGTTTCTTTGTAATTTTCTAGTTTATTTAGAAATGGTTTATCTTTGTAGTTAAGAATAGTAAGAAGTGTCCTGTCAATAAAAAAGACCAATCTTGTATATTCTTCATAAGGATCTATGGCTCTTGTATCTAATTCTTCAGGAAATTTTCCATCGTGTACTACTTTGTTTCTAAGTCTCATAAGGCTCTTATCTTCCGAAGTACAATCAATACGATATTTTTTGATAAGTGCATTTAACTTGTCATCAAAAGTTGTGTGTGGATATGCAATAGATTCTACAATTTTATCTATAATTTCATCTTCAAGAGGAACATCCTCTTTTTTGAGAACCTTTATCAATTTCTTTTTTGTTGACTTTTGCAAACTGGGAACAATAGTTTCTCCAATCGTTTCAAGGTAATTTTCAAAATTACTTAGTAAACTTTCTACAGCAACAAACATCAGCATAAATTTTGCTTCAGTATATGGAGTGACCCCCGATGTTAAATATAAGGATATGATGGCATTTAACCGAAGTGTATTTTTGTATTCTTGATAACTATCATATGTAGTTTCTAAAAAGTATTTTATGGAACAGGAGGTTGGGGAATCGACATCAATTAGTTGGTCAGAACCGTTATAAGTATGTGCAAGCACTGGATTTAAAGTAGTTTTAATTATCCTACCCTCATAAAAATGATCCTCATATATCGGGCTTATGTAATTTCTAGTAGCTAATGATAACAGCCTTGATATATCAAAAATAATCTCTTTAGATTCATCTGTGCTATCAATCGATAGATTAACAATTGCTTCAGCAGTGACAAAACAGCCTTTTTTTTCAGTTAAACGACTTTTGATTTCAGCATAGTTTTCTACTTTTTTGAATAGAAATGACAAATCTCTTATATTTGCTTTGAATTTGTCTAATATTCTACTTCTACCATTTTTCGAATATTCACATCCTAAAAATACAAAATTTGTAAGCCCATAATGACTTTCAACGTCAATTGACTTTTCATCAGAATAAACAATGTCGACATTTGATAAGCAAATCATTGATACTTTGTTTTTTACGTTTTCTCCAGATTTAGCTGATAAACCTGACGAAGTGACTAACAAACCCTCAATAGAAATGTGCCCAATTTCATTATTTTTATCCACAATAGAACCGTTTAAATCTCCTTCTACAGAAGATTCTACCATGGTAAGTGTAGATAAATTTTCTTTTGTTAGCGCAAATTCTGTATGTACAATTATTCTTGAGTTTGAAAAAAATAAGAGTGTGAATTTAGCCTTTTGTTCGCATAATTTATCAGTCTTAAACGTAAAAGTTCCTTCCCCATTATATTCTCTTAATACCTCAGAATCCATAATTTCCAATCTCCAACATGAAGCAACAGGTTAATCTCTAAAATTTACTCTTAGAGGATAAATACTCTGCTAAACATATATATTTGTTTACAAAGTGTTTGGTCAAATAAAAAAAGAAAGGGTAAGAATCAGAATCCACTTACCAATTTCCTCACTTCCTTTGTCCTGAAATTAAACTTCCCACCACTCAAAATCCTATCTTTCATCCGTTTCAAACTGCTCCTCTGCATAACTCCATATTCCCTTGCTTCCTTTGGAGTCAGAGCCAATATCTTCCTCATGATCTCTTTCTCATCAACAAATAACTGAGCCTTCTTCACATCAAGTTCCTCCTCATCAATGTTGTTGGCTTCCTTGCCAATGTAAACAATTCCATCAGCATGAACATGTTTCCTTTCAAGAACTTCAGTACCAGTATAAATGCTGCAAGAACAAACATAAATCCAAAATCTAAAGATCTCTACTGCCTAAACAACAAACATTATATAATTATTAGACCAATTTTACTGCATGGGGGAAATTGTAACTAAAGAATTAGCTGAGAGCTTGCATAAGTATAAGGTTATTGATATAAGGCCTATTGATGCTTATAATGGTTGGAGAGAAGGTGGGGAGGCAAGAGGTGGGCACATAAAGGGTGCGAAGACACTGCCGTATAAATGGTTACACTATATTGACTGGATAGAGATCGTCAGGAATAAAGGGATCCTGCCGGAGGATTCTCTGGTCATTTATGGGTATGACGTGAATAGAACGGAAGAGGTGGCAAGGCAATTTGGGAAGGCCGGCTACCCTGATGTGACTGTTTACAACTCTTTTCTTGAATGGGTGGAGAAGGACCTGCCCATGGAGCATCTTGAAAGATACAGTCAACTGGTCTCGTCGGATTGGCTTGATCAATTGATCACTACAAATAGCGCTCCAGAATATGAAAATGATAAGTTCGTGTTATGTCATTCTCACTACAGGAACCCTGCCGATTATGAGAAGGGGCATATCACGGGAGCGATATCCATTGACACAACCTCCCTTGAATATGAGGATAACTGGAATCGCCGCTCGCCTGAAGAACTGAAGGAGGTCCTGGAAAATGCAGGCATAACACATGACACAACGGTCATTCTTTATGGGAGGTTCTCCTCACCAAGTTATGATGATCCGTTCCCGGGAAGCAGCGCAGGCCATCTGGGTGCAATGAGATGCGCGTTCATCATGCTCTATGCAGGCGTAAAGGATGTTCGCATACTCAATGGCGGTATTCAGTCCTGGCTTGATTCAGGCTATGAGATCACAAAGGACCCTGCTGAAAATAATAGAGTATCCTTTGGCATCGACATTCCTCAAAGACCGGAGATCGTTGTTGATCTTGAAGAAGCAAAAGATATCCTTGCATCTCCTGACAAGAACCTGGTGTGCATCAGAAGCTGGAGAGAATACATCGGGGAAATAAGTGGCTATCACTATATCGATGAGAAGGGAAGGATACCCGGAGCAGTGTTCGGGGATTGCGGAACAGATGCCTACCACATGGAGAACTACAGGAACCTGGACCACACCATGAGCGAAGCTCAGGAAACTGCAGAGGTCTGGGAAAAGATAGGAATAGTTCCCGAAAAGCGCAACGCCTTCTACTGCGGAACAGGCTGGAGGGGGAGTGAGGCCTTCTTTAACGCCTGGCTCATGGGCTGGGACAACGCAGCAGTCTATGATGGGGGATGGCTTGAATGGAGCAATAACAAGCTTCCTTCTGAAAAGGGTGTGCCTGAACAATGATAATAGAAGATTTCATGCCCGATATCGGAGAAAGTTCAATTCGGGAAGAACTGCTGGCATGCCTGAGGTCAAATCCTAAAACCCTTCCCAGCATGTTCTTCTACGACCATCATGGGTCAGAATTATTCGAGAAGATAACCAGGTTAGAAGAATATTATCCTCCAAAGATCGAGATCCCATTGCTTAGATCAACTGCTCAAAAGTTGAAACAACAGATCGAAGACAATGATCTTGTAGAGCTTGGAAGCGGGGACTGTTCAAAGATCTCAGTATTCCTCGATGAAGTGCCAAAAGAGATCCGTCAGACAATAGTGTATTATCCGGTTGACGTCTGCAAAGATTCCATAGAGAGATCCGCTTGTAATCTTCAGGGCAAATACCCCGAAATGAAGGTCCACGGGATCACCGCTGACTTCCTTGAACATATTGAAAAGATCCCGGGAAAAAGAAAAAGGCTCTTCTGTTTCTTCGGAAGCACAATAGGCAATCTTACTGAAGCAAGATCAATTGAATTCATGACCGATCTTGGCAAAGTAATGAACAAGAACGACAGGCTCCTCCTTGGAATGGATATGGTAAAAGATATTGGTATCATCGAGAAAGCCTACAATGATAGCCAGGGGATCACTGCCGAATTCAATAAGAATATATTGAAGGTTGCAAATGATCATCTTGAGACCGATTTCGATCCTGAGGAATTTGAGCATCTTGCATTCTTCAATAGAAAAGATTCCCGGATCGAGATGCATTTGAAGGCAAAAAAAGATATGGAAGTGACAAGCCCCATATTGGATGAGAAAATAATCTTCAAAAAAGGCGAGACGATACACACAGAGAACTCCCATAAATATACTGTTGATGGTATCGAAAAAATGGCAGGAGCTGCAGGGCTTTCTGTAGAAAATATCTTTAGCGATGATAAAAAATGGTTCTCTCTTGTTGAAATGGTGAAAAGATGAAAGACCTTGCAAACGATTTCCCTATACTTGAACAGAAGGTGTATGGAAAACGACTGGTGTATCTTGATAACGCAGCAACGACCCAAAAACCTAACTCTGTGATCGATACCATATCTGATTACTATCGGACAGATAACAGTAATATCCATAGGGGCGCGCATTACCTGAGCGAGGTCTCAAGTGAAAGGTATGAGGAAGCACGAAAAAAAGTCAGTGACTTCATAGGTGCTCGTAACTCAAGTGAAGTGACATTCACCTCCGGAACGACCGGTTCCATCAATCAGGTCGCACGCTCGCTTGGACCTTCCTTAAGGGGAAAAGAAGTTTTGGTGACCGGTGTGGAACACCACTCGAATATCGTGCCTTGGCAGCTTGCAGGAGCAACAGTAAATGCAATTCCGATGGATGAGGATTGCAATTTGCTGATAGACTCAATGGAGATCACGAACAAGACAAAATTGATAGCCATAGCTCATGTCTCAAATGTCCTTGGTTGTGTAAATGAGATCAAAGAGATCACTGAAATTGCAAAGGACCACGATATACCGGTCCTGGTGGATGCAGCCCAGTCAATACAGCATTTGCCTCTTGATGTAAAGGACATAGGTTGCGATTTTTTGGCTTTCTCAGGCCATAAGATGTATGCATCCACCGGAGTTGGAGTGCTTTATACGAGCGACCGCTTCAGTGATATTACGCCTGCAATAGGCGGAGGGGGCATGATCGATAGGGTAAGTCTTGATAAGACAACTTATCTGGACCCTCCTTTAAGATTTGAAGCAGGTACACCGGATATTGCAGGAGCAATAAGTATCAGTGCAGCGATCGATCACATGCAAAAGATAGGCATGGATAAAATAAAAAAGCATGAGCAAGAGGTATATTCCTACTCAAGGGATAGACTGTTGGAAATGGATAATGTGACTGTCTACGGAAATACTAATGAGATGTGCGGAGCCATCTCATTTAATCTGGACAATATCCACCATTATGATACAGGCTTGATATTGGACAAGATGGGGGTTGCTGTCAGGACCGGACATCATTGCGCCCAACCATTGATGGGATCCCTCGGAATAGAAGGCACAGTGAGAGCAAGTTTTGCATTGTACAATACAAAAGAAGATGTTGACATGCTGATCGAAGGAATAGAGAAAGTAGAGATGATGTACAAGTGAACGACGCTATTCAGAATGAGATCATAGAAGAATTTGACGGCCTTGAATGGTTTGACAAATATTCCCTCCTCATCTCTTTCGGCAAAAAGCTCAAACCCATGGATGAGGAGTTTAAGACCGAAGACAATTCGATCAGCGGATGTCAATCCAAAGTTTGGGTTAGAAGTTACAACAAGGATGGAAAATTGAGCTTCGATCTCGATAGTGATGCGATGATAACTAAAGGGATCATTGCCCTTGTAGCTAAGGTGGTGAACGATCGATATCCCCAGGAGATCTTAAATGCTGACCTGTATTTTATTGACAAGATCGGATTGAAGTCAAATCTCTCGCCTGCAAGATCGAATGGACTTGAATCGATCATCAATAGGATAAAAGAGGTAGCTACAAATGAGGCGAATTCGAACGATTTAAAAAATTAAGACGTGTACCTCACGGACATTGTACACAAAGAGACCAAACATAAAAGGGATCACTCATATGGTCCCGAAACATTCTTGACCGCAACCATAGAAAAGTTGAAGCCACTGTCTTTAAGTTAAAATACTTTTTAAAAAAAGTTCAATCAACCATATTCAATATTTTCTTGTTCAGCTCCGAATTTTGTTCTATACAATCCTGAGTGTATTCATCAACGCATTCTTTATATGAGAATTCTGAAAGCTCGTAAAGCACTCTGTTCAAATTCCTGCCTTTGCTTGTCAGATGGTATTCTATGCACAACGGTGTTTTGGAAGTGATCTTCTTTTCTATCAGCTCGTCCTGTTCCAACTGGCGTAATTTATCGGATAGGACTTTACTACTGAGTTTGGGATTGCTCTTTAAGAATTCATTGAAATGGATATTGCCACAGAACATGTCCCTTATAATATTAAGGGTCCACTTTTTGCTTATTATTTTGATCGCTTTATCTATCGGGCTGTGTTCCAACTTTCCCATAAATTATCACCAGGTTACCAAATGGTAAGGTAAAGTAATTAAATAACTTTTTGTAATTAGAGGGTGCAATTATGGCTTTGCAGATAGCCCTTATGGTCTGGCGTAAAAGCTGAGGTATTATTTCAGATCCTAGATCGAAAGATACAGATCAAGGCATTCTTAAAAAGTCTAAATGGAGATATAATCATGGCAAAAATTACAACAAGTCTTATTGGCGAAGCATTGGTAGGAGAAGGAGATGAGATCGCTCATATCGATATTGTGATCGGTACAAAGGGAAGTCCAGTCGAGACCGCATTCATGAACGCACTTTCATCACCAAGCCAGGGACATACCCCATTGCTTGCAGTGCTTGAACCAAATGTGATACCAAAACCTGCAACCCTTTTAGTGAACAAGGTAACTATCAAGAATGCATCCCAGGCTATCCTTATGTTCGGACCTGCTCAGGCATCCGTTGCAAAAGCTGTAATGGACAGTGTTGCAGAAGGCGTGATCCCAAAGGAAGAAGCAGAAAATTTACTGATAATCGTCTCAGTGTTCATCCAGTGGAATGCAATAGACAAAGAAAAGATCTACGAGTACAACTACGAAGCAACAAAGCTTGCATTAAAGCGTGCTGTCGAAGGAACACCTACCGTAGATGAAGCACTTGCAAAGAAGGACTGTGCAGAACACCCATTCGCTTAAATGAAGACTTCCTGTGAGTAAGATCACAGGACATCCTTATTTTTATTTTAAAAAATAATTCAGTAAACGGATCGCTCTTCTGGCAGCCGTATACGTTTAACCGTAGCGTTTAATTTTTTCATTCGATTGTTGAGAAGAGATTCAACAACCCCAACAGCACACCTCCGATAATATTATACACTCAGAGGTCCTATCTTTTAATATGCCATATCCAGTTGCACATGTTATGTTCTTCGTTTTCTGCATCTGTGCAATAGCAGTCTATACAACCCTGGTAGCACTCCTTCGCAAAGATATTTCATCCAGGAATATCATGCATATCCTGTTGCTACTGTTCGTAGGAGCATTCTTTGCATTGTACCCGGACATAACGGCTGTTTATAATATACTTGTAAATGGTACCGTGGAACATTGCCAGATCGGATTCATACCAACGCATTCACTTCTGTTCAGTTCTTCCGCGATCCTATTTGGAACAATTATTGGATATGTGGCATATCGGGAATTTGGCAAGGCTGTATACATGGGGCTTTTTGCCGAAGCTGCATCCCTTTCACATCTATTGCTGGATGACCTTGACGGAGCCGACATACAGTATTTTTATCCAATATACAATAGAACGATCAGCGTGTTCTCGTATATGGATAACGGATTAACAAGAGCTGATCTCATTCCTTACCTGCTGACATCCTATGCATATATCATCTTGATCTTTACTGTGATGATGTTGGCATTGTTTGCGTTGAATCACCTTGGTTTTGAGTTCGGATATAAGTCCAAAAAGTGATCTCATCGTAGACGGCATATACAAAGGACTGTCGGAACTAGCAACACCACATTATTACTTATAGTAATTAATTAACGACACCGTTATATAGTATTATGAATAACTTGTGGTTACAGGTGATAATACAATGAGTCGTGTAATTGGTCTAAATACCCATTCATTTACGGTTGTCGCAAGAAAGTTTGCAGACAGGATTTTTAATGCTCTTTTTGTTAATGGTGAACATTCCATGTCCATGGGCCTCTACAGTTGCCCTGGCGGTTCCTGCAGATCTTCAGTTGCAGAGAATATAGTTGATGAAAATTAAGGTATGAATACCCCCAATAAATACGAGGGGATATAGGCAGCTCTTATTTTTTGTATGCTGGTTTTCCGCCTTATTTTAGAGTTTTGACTATAATCTAAAAAGGAGCCATAAATAATATCGCATATCATTGATAACAGGAATAAAGAAAAGAGGGGAAATCATGACCACTAACACACAATTCACACCGGAACACTATGAGAAGAACATACACCGGACAATACCCCATTATTCCAGCTTCCAAAAGGAGATCATCGATCTCATCAGAACAACAAAACCTGATTGTGAGGACTGGCTTGATACTGGATGTGGAACAGGGTCATTAATTGAGCTCGCAAATGAGACATTTGATGAATGCAACTTTTACCTGAACGACCCTTCCGAAGAAATGTTGTCATATGCAAGGATGAGACTTGGAAAATATCCTGCTGAAAGGTTCAAATTCACAAATAATACTACCGCAGACCTGCCTTTATACGAAGTACCAAAATGTGATGTTGTCACGGCTATACAATCCCATCACTACCTGAACAGGGAAGAGAGAGCGAACACCACAGCGAAATGCTACGAAATGCTGAAAAATGATGGTATTTTCATAACGTTCGAGAATACCGCACCGGCAACGGAAAGAGGGATAGAGATCGTCATGGATAGATTGAGAAGATTCCAGCTCGAATGTGGAAAGGACAGTGTTGCTGTGGAAGATAACCTGAAACGATTCAACACCGCTTATTTCCCGATAACGATATCCGAGCACCTTGAAATGCTAAAAGAGACCGGGTTCACCACATGTGAGCTTTTCTGGACATCATACATGCAGGCAGGATTCTATGCCATCAAATGACAGAGCGTAATACATCAAATATACCCCAGCCTCACAGACAAAGTTCATACTTTCACTATTTTTGCTCTATCCCTGGTCAGATTCGTGAGCTTGTCTGCAAACCCATCTTCCTCGCCCTTTCTCACCTTAACGGATAGTTTGACCACATCACTATAATCCTCTCCAGTGACTTGGCCATATTCCTCGGCCAGCCTTTTGACCGACTGCATATCAGAATAATCAAGGCGAACCACCAAGTCCACCATCTCATGGACCTCAATTATACCTGCTTCCTCGATTGCAGCAACTGCCGTTTCCCTGTAAGCCCTTGAAAGTCCGCCAAACCCCAGTTTGATCCCGCCAAAATAACGGGTGACCACGACCACCGTATTGCTCAACCCCTTAAGCTCCAGCACCTTGAACACAGGTTTCCCCGAACTACCGGCAGGTTCTCCGTCATCATCATACTTAGCCACCAGAACATTGTCATTCTTTATCAGGTAAGCCGAAACATTGTGATTGGCATCGCTGTACTGCTCCTTGAGCTGATCGATAAAGGTCCTTGCCTCCGCCTCACTATCGATAGACCTCACATGACCTATGAAGGTCGAATTCCGGAACTCTTTTCGGACAACTGCAAAAGAACCTACTGTTTTGTACAATTCAACACCATCGCAATTATGAATGGAAATAACTGCAAATATTTAGAAGGACGGGATACATACAATCGATAACTATAACAAACTATAACCAAGAATTAATTGATGATACATAAAATAGAGGGATTACATGTTATATCGTAAATTTGGCAATGCAGATGAAAAGGTATCGATACTTGGATTTGGTTGCATGAGACTCCCTGTTATCGATGGAAAAGATGATCAGATCGATGAAGAAGAAGCTACCAGAATGATCGAATTTGCTATTGAAAAGGGAGTAAATTACTTTGATACCGCTTACCCATATCATGCCGGAATGAGCGAACCTTTTGTTGGAAAGGTACTTGCTAACGGTCTTCGGGACAAGGTACTCCTTGCCACAAAGCTTCCGTTATGGCTTATCCAGACAAGGGAGGACATGGACAGATTCCTTGATGATCAATTGGAGCGCCTTCAGACAGACCATATTGATTATTACCTCATGCATGGATTTACGCGGGGATACTGGAACAGAATGAGAGAGCTTGGTATGTTCGAATTCATTGAAAGTGCCATTTCCAGTGGAAAGATCAAATATATCGGATTCTCGTTCCACGACGATATCACGGTATTCAAAGATATCATCGATGGCTACGCCTGGGATTTCTGCATGATACAGTACAATTTCATGGATGAGGACTATCAGGCGGGAAAGCAGGGACTTCAATATGCTGCACAAAAAGGAATAGATGTAGCTATAATGGAACCCTTACGGGGAGGAAATCTCGTACAGACACCTGAAACAGTACAGCGTATCTGGGACAGTGCCAGGATAGAACGTACACCTGCGAACTGGTGTTTCCAGTATTTGTGGGACCAGCCGGAAATAAGCATAGTTCTTAGCGGAATGAGCACTTTTGAGCAGGTGGAGCAGAATATTGCCTATGCTGAAAAAGGAGAAGCAAATTCGCTTACAGATGATGACAAAGAAGTTCTCCAAAAGGTACGCAAGTTCTACAATGAGAAAATGGAAGTCAATTGTACTAACTGCAAATATTGTATGCCATGCCCAACAGGAGTGAATATCCCAGCCGCATTTACCTATCTTAACAGTGCCTCAATGTATGGCAATGTTGAGAAAGCTAGTTTTCAGTATGGTCTGTTCGTACCCCCCGAAGAAGCAGCATCCAGGTGCACGGAATGTGGGCTGTGTGAAGAACATTGTCCACAGCATATTCGGATACGTGAGATGTTAAAAAGGGTTGTGGAAGTTCTGGAGGATAATGACAGAGTGCTTAATATATAATAAGATAGAATTTATATGAGTACTTGAAGATTAAATTGTTAACTGAGTAGTTCGCCGAAAGGTAGGCAACATCAATGACAGAAAACGGTCGTTTTGTCTCTATTGAAGATCTTGTGAACAAAGGGGAAGAGAAATACAAGTTCCTCATAGAGAATACAAGTGATATCCTCTACATAGTGAATGCTGAAGGTATTGTGCTCTATATCAGCCCACAGATGAATCACTATGGGATCGATCCTAAAGATGTACAGAACAATCATTTTGAGGAGCACATATATCCAGGCGATCGTGAAAGGCTCATTGATGATTTCCATAAGATGATGGAAGATCGTAGAGCTTTTAATACAACTTTCAGATTGGTCGATAACGAAGGAAATCCACATTGGATGGAAAACCTGCCACAGTTCCAGAGCAATAAAGATGGCAGCTCAGCAGGTATCATTGGAGTTATCAGGGATATAAACGAACATAAGCTCACGGAAGAAGATCTGCGGACATATCGCAAAAACCTTGAAAAGCTTGTTGATGAAAGGACCGCTGAACTGACAAAGGCCAACGAGGATCTAAAAAAGGAAATTGAGGAACGAAAGGAAATTGAAGCTTCCCTGAAAGAAGAGAAGGCCCTTTCAGACAGTATATTGCATGTAGCTCCGATCGGAATTGGAAAAGTAATTGGTCGGAAGATATTGGAAGTGAACGATGAATTCTGTCGTATACTGGGATACCAAAGATCAGAACTGATAGGGCAGGATACCCGGAGATTCTACCTTTCCAATGAAGATTACAAAAAGGCCGGGAAAGAGATATACCCCGATCTAACTGAAAAACGAATAGCTACCGTAGAGTACCCTTTCAAAAGGAAGAACGGACAGATAACAGATATACTGCTTAATTTTACTCTTGCAGACCCTGAAGATGCTTCAAAAGGGTATATTTTCACAATGCAGGATATCACTGAGAAAAAGCTTGCTGAAAGGACCATTAGGGAAAAGGAAGCAAAGAACAGAAGTATATTCCTTGCCACACCGATCGGGATTGGTGTTGTCTGGGACAGGGTATTCAAAGATGTGAATCAGGGATTCTGTGATATTGTAGACTACTCAAGAGAAGAGCTCATCGGAAGGAATGTGATGATATGTTACGATTCCGAAGAAGAGTACAATAAAGTTGGTGCTGAGCTTATTAAGCTTATAAAGGACAGAACAACAGTAAGTGTCGAAACAAAGCTCCGAAAAAAGGAAGGAAAACCTATTGACGTGCTACTAACAGTAGCCCTGGTAGATCCCAACGATCCCGAAGTAGGAATGACCTTTACCGCACAGGACATCACCGAACAGAAAAGGATAGCCCTGGAAAAAGAGAAGAAAGAGCAACATATTCGAAGTATATTCCAGGCAACACCAACCGGAATAGGCATCACATGGGCACGCAAGCTCCTCGATTTTAATGAGAAGTTGTACAAGATGTTCGGATATAAAAAAGAGGAACTTATCGGACAGGATACTAAGATGCTCTATCCAAGCCATGAAGAATATGAACGCGTTGGCAAGGAACTGAAGAGAATTATCGATAGCAAGAATCCGGGTCTTATAGAATCACAATGGGTTTGTAAAAATGGGGACATTAGAGATATCTATATGACATTTGCACTTATCGATGTAAATGAGCCTTCAGCGGGAGTTACCTTTACAGTGCAGGATTTTACAGAGAAAAAACTTGCCGAAGAATATCTGTACAGCCTTAACCAATTCCAGCGGACGATCATTGAAAGTGCAGATGTCTGGATAAATGTCCTCAACAAAAATGCAGAGGTAATTGTTTGGAACAATGCTGCAGAGTTAATAAGCGGATATTCCAGGGAAGAAATACTTGGAACCACTAAAATATGGGACCTCTTATATCCTGATAAAAAATATAGAAATGAGATATTAACCACAGCTACCGCCATCATAAACGAAGGACAGAAGGTTTCAGGATTTGAAACTGTGATCAAACGAAAAGATGGAGAGCAGCGTATAATATCATGGAATTCACAGGACCTTCTTAATGAGAGCGGTCAGACCATTGGCTCAATTGCAATTGGAAATGATATCACAAGGCAAAAAGTAGCCGAGAAGATGAAAAAACAACAAGTTCATTTCATGCAGGAACTTATTGATGCCATTCCAGTGCCAATATTCTATAAAGATAAGGATGGGATCTACCTTGGATGCAACGATACCTTTGCAGAATTTACAGGCATACCAAAAAAAGATATGATCGGAAAAGGTGTTTATGACCTGTACGAGAAAGATATCGCAGATACGTACAATAAAATGAATGAGGAACTTATTGAAAAGGGAGGGACTCAGACATACGAGTACTACTTACGATCAGTTTCCGGACAAAAGCGTGCAGTTATTTTTAACAATTCGGTTTTCACAGATATGGATGGTAATGTTGCAGGACAAATAGGTGCAGTATTCGACATAACAGAGCGTAAAGAAGCAGAGGAAGCCCAAAGAAAGCACGCCCATTTCATGCAGGAACTACTTGAAGCGATCCCTGCACCTGTGTACTATAAAGATAGGAATGGGAACTATCTTGGCTGCAACGGGGCCTTTGAGATATTTTCCGGTTCAAAATGTGAAGATATGGTAGGAAAGAACGCATATGGGGTATATGATGAAAAGCAGGCTGAAGAATACCACCATATGGACCTGGAACTTGTGAAGAACGGCGGAACACAGACATACGAATCTGAAGTCGTTTACATGGGAGATAATACAGAACGTAATGTCCTTTTCAATAAGTCCGTTTTCACTGACATGAATGGAGAAACTGCAGGACTCATAGGAGTGATCCTTGACATTACTCAGCGCGTGAGATCAGAAAAACTGCTTAAAAAATACTCTGAAGAACTTGAGCATTCAAATGAACTCAAAGATATCTTTACAGACATCATGCGACATGACCTTTTGAACCACGCGACTGTGATAAGTGGATATACATACATGATGCTTTCTTCAGAAGATGATGAAACGAAGCTGAAAAGATTGGGAAAGATCAATCTCAGTACCAAAAACTTTATTGAACTTATTGAAAGTGCGGCAGCTTTTGCCAAACTGGAATCTGCCGATGATCTGGAGTTTGAAGCCATTGATGTTGGTAATATGATAAATGGCATTATAGCCAACTTTGAGTATCAGGCAGAAGAAAAAGGTGTGGATATCAGGATAATTTCGGAAGGGGCATGCACTGCACTTGCAAATCCAATGATAGAGGAAGTTTTCGTCAATTTAATATCAAATGCATTGAAATACGGATCTGACAAAGGGGACATAGTGGTCCGAATTGAAGATGCGGACGATAACTGTAAGATCGTGGTCACTGATTCAGGCGAAGGTATTTCCGACAAAGACAAGCCATTGGTATTCGAGCGTTTCAAGCGTGTGGGAAACAGTAGCATAAAGGGCAGCGGGCTTGGTCTTGCCATCGTAAAAAGGATAGTTGACCTGCATAAAGGAAAGGTTGGTGTGGAAGATAATCCTGAAGGACAGGGTAGTATGTTCTGGGTCACATTGAAGAAAGCATAAATAATTATTAGGACATAGTAAAGATATAGAAAAATGGGAGGAATCAAATGGGAGGAATCAAATGGAAGAATTCACAACAGAGGAACTTGCAAAATACAACGGCAAAGATGGAGAAAAATGCTATATTGCATATAAAGGGAAGGTCTATGATGTAACCGAGAGCATGTTATGGGAGGACGGCGACCATCAGGGAATGCATGACGGAGGCATTGACCTTACAACTGATCAGGAAGATGCGCCCCATGATGACGATGTACTGGAAGATTTTCCAGTAGTGGGAACTTTGAAGGCCTGAAACCTTCTTTTTTTCGAGGCTTTGGTAGCCTCATTTTATTTTGTTCTGGACAATAAGCTCAAGGGCGAGCAGCATTTTTTGAACGGTTGTGTCCGAAATGTACATTACCAGCCACAATAGATTCACAATAAGGCAATTTTTGCCCATTTAATGAAAAGTTATATAAACATATTTTCCGACTTGAACCCATGAACAAATATATTGTGAAATGCCCCGGATGCGGGGAGGTTCGTGACCCATACGCATTACACTGTCCTGATGATGATGCATTACCACGTACCGAATACTTCAAAAAGCAGATCGAACCAACCGATATGCCGGGAATATGGAGATATTACGACTGGCTGCCTGTGAACGGCATAATCGAGAAAGGTTCCGGCAGACCCGTGACCTACAAAAGCGAAGGGTTTGCAAAAGAGCTGGGATTGAACGACCTGAACATAACTTTCAATGGATACTGGCCTGAAAAAGAGGGTGCCATAAGAACATGCAGTTTTAAAGACCTTGAATCGTTCCCAACAATACAGCGCCTCATGGAACACAATGAGAAGAGAGTACTTGTTGTAGCGTCTGCCGGCAATACCGCAAGGGCATTTGCCCATGTGGCATCAATAACAGGATACCCATTATTGCTCATAGTTCCAAAGAACAGCACACATAGGCTCTGGACAACTGAAGAGGATACATCTTCGGTCTGTACGGTAACTGTAGATGGTGATTACTACCAGGCCATCGCAATGGCGGAAAAGATAGCAGCAAGGGATGGTTTTGTCAGTGAAGGCGGAGCACGCAACATTGCCAGACGTGATGGCATGGGAACCGTAATGCTTGATGCAGTTCTCACTACAAAGAAACTCCCACAGCATTATTTCCAGGCTGTCGGAAGCGGTACTGGTGGTATATCCGCTTGGGAAGCATCCATGAGGCTCATAGAGGATGGTCGTTTCGGGAATAATATGCCACGCCTTCATCTTGCACAAAACCTACCATGTGCACCGCTTTATTCAACGTGGACAGGCGAACAGACCAATGGGAACTGCCCCGAAGAGATGTACGATGATGTGCTGTTCAACAGAAAGCCACCATACGGAGCCATCGGTGGAGTGAAGGACGCTCTTGATGACACTAATGGGATCATCTACGGAATAACGAACAAAGAAGCTGACAAGGCAAGAAAGCTCTTTGAAGAGAACGAAGGCATTGACATATTACCTGCTCCTGCAATTGCCTGTGCAGCCATTATGAAAGCTCTGGAAAAAGGCGAGATAAAGGCTGATGACAGTATTGTTATGAACATTACCGGAGGAGGTCAGAAACGCCTGGAAGAGGACTTACCGACCCGTCAGTTGGGTGTTGATCTTGCAGTATCCTCTGATGATATGGATGCAGAGAACAAGATATTGGAAAAGGTCGCTGAACTTTTAAAGAACAGAGGTAATTGAATGAACGGTGCCATCGATCTTAAAATGTGGTGATACAAATGGATGCCAGTGAAGCAGTTTTTAACGGTATAAAGATGACAGGCGTGGACTTTGTAGTGAGTGTACCCTGCATTAACCTGAAAGAGATATTCCCCATGATCGATGACGATCCTACGATGATACATATTCCGGTCACGCGTGAAGAGGAAGGTGTGGGTATCTGTGCCGGAGCTTACATGGGAGGAAGGACCCCCGCAATGCTAATGCAAAATTCGGGACTCGGAAACTCGATCAATGCTTTGGCATCATTGAACAACCTTTTTCATATCCCACTACTGCTCATAATGAGCCACCGTGGTTGTGAAGGGGAGACCATTTGTGCACAATACCCAATGGGACAAATGACACCTTCGTTACTCGATACCCTTGACATACCATATGTTGTTCCTACGATCGATACTGTGGAAGACGCAATACACTATGCGTGGAGAATAGCCATTGAAAAAAAGAGACCTGTAGCAGTTCTTCTTGAGATCGGGTTCTGGGAGGCAGAATGAAACGTTTCGATGCCATTAAAGCGATAGTTCAAAAGGCAGAAGATAAGGATTCACTTCTCATCTGCAATATTGGATACCCTTCCCGCGAACTACATGATCTGAAAGACAGGAGCGCCAACTTCTACATGCTGGGTTCAATGGGACTTTCGTCATCCATCGGTCTTGGAGTTGCCCTTTCAGTTCCCGACAGATATGTCATAGCAATAGACGGGGACGGTTCGGTCCTGATGAACATGGGAAGCCTTGCCACCATTGCACATCAGCAGGCGGAAAATTACCTTTTGGTAGTGATAGATAATGGAGCCTACGGTTCTACCGGAGACCAGCTCACAGCCACAGCTCTTGGTACCGATCTCGCAATCGTTGCAAAAGGAGCTGGTATCGATGAAGTTCATAATACTTTCAGCGAAGAGGAATTCAGGGATAAACTAAAAAATGTTGACAGGGGAGTAATTGTGGTGCACGTTGATGCAGGAAATTCAAAAGTTCCTGTGATACACCTGACCCCTGAAGAGATAATCGAAAGGTTCATGTCCGAATGCGCTCGACCATCGATGTCATCCTAAAAGAACCATCAAGTATCTGTTCTTTTAACTTTTCGGATAATTCCAGAGCCCTTTTCTTATCAGACTGACGCAGGACGATAGGAACATTTGTGGACTCCCCTCCAAGCTCAAAATTGATGGAACCAAGATTGGCAGTGTAAACATCGGTCACACACAGAGTGGAACAAAGACCGCAATTGAAACATGTGTACCGGTCAAGTTTTACCTCACCGTCCTCAAAGCTGATAGAAGCCATGGGACACATCTCCGCAGGTTCACACAAAGTACAGCCAATGCATTCATTCGGGCTAAAATCTATCATAAGGTCCGTACCTTCCCATACATCGCCATAGTCGGAATAACCAACACATGCCCTTTTATCAACGGCCATTACCGGCATCTTAAGCTGCCTGTCACGTTCCTTTATCGATTCGAGCACTGAATCACTTGTCACAGGAACAGGCACAGCCCAGGAAACAATACATTCCGGACCGGCTGAAGTGAAAAAACCGCCCATGTATTCAGGTTTCATCCCATGCATATCCGCAAAGGCAGTAAGGTTAGGTTTTTCCGCACTGCTGCGAGTTCCGGACCCCATTATGAAACCTTCGGAGCCGTTCATGAGCATCCGCGTTCCAATCCCAATGGATTCCAGGAGAGGATCGTTCTTCACCGGATTTATCTGACCACAACCGGAAATAGTAGCCTCTGTAAGCCTTGGCCCAAACTCCATGGCATGGAATATGCTGGCTGCCGGCTCATCCGAAGTGTTCACAAATGCGGAATAGTTCTTGAAAGCATGCCTTGTACCGTAAAGCATAGCATACGGCATATCATCAAGTGTTACCTTTGTCTTGAACGATTCACCTTTATCAGTAACTACTTTGACCTCCACAGACAATCCTTCTGCAAGGTCACGGAAAAGATGACCAGCACCATAACGGGAATCATCTACACTGTGATCTGTACCGAAAAGCATCAGGTCAAGGATACCAAGCCTTTCGTTGGGACAGGGACCAACGTGTGCAGGTACACCATTCATATAGACTTCTTTTGCACGTAAGAAACTGTGTGAAGACTCCACAGGAAATGACAGGATCGCATATGTACCACTCATTATAGCACGTGTAGCTGCTGTCACGACATCCACATCTTCAGCTCTTATATCTTCCCCACTATCCACAAGATCGCAGACCTGTTGAGCAGTAAGCACGACTGCATCTCCTTTTTCGATCTTGCGATTTATCTGTTCAATGCTTTGTTCCATGAGATCACCCGATTATTCTGTTAAATATCCCCACCTACAAAGAGAGGTGTTACCTTTGATATCATTTCTGGTGAGCCCATGAGTACAAGCACATCGCCTGATCTCAGAACGAGATCTGCATCAGGATTCGCTATGATACCCGAACTTCTCCTGATAGCAAGCAAGGTGACACTGTACTTTTTCCTGAGATCAAGCTGTAATAGGTTCTTGCCAACTACCTTGGATACGGGATAGGCGAATCGATCTTCATTGGCTTCCTTTTCTCTCTGAGCAGTACTGCCATCGTGCTCAAATTGTTGCAGAAACGTGGGGAACTTCAGGCACCTCACGGTCGTTTTTCACTTGCAGTTCTATTGTATCAGGA
>Ga0255368_10111_pt1 | contig 19265 bp, 16 predicted proteins | sample ANMaggSeSYBR01E6_FD_182094 | JGI IMG/M metagenome (GOLD analysis project Ga0255368, IMG submission 182094) | Sediment cell enrichment communities from methane seep in Santa Monica Basin, California, United Staets - ANME aggregate JGI... | ecosystem: Environmental > Aquatic > Marine > Cold seeps >...
GCAATACGAATATAACGGTCAGAGTCAGGTAGAGTTTTGTCCTGGAGGTGTTTTATGTACATGTTATGCTCAATAAACAATCTCCGCGTGACTTCAGGGCCACTTTGTGCGTAATCCGGGATGCGGCAGAATACAAAGTTTGCATCAGGTTTGTAAACAGTCATTCCCTGAATCGCACACAGGTTTTTATACAGATTGTCCCTGTCGGACCGTACCTGTTTACAGCTTTCGACAAACTCCTGTCTGTAATCGGGCAAAATCCGCAGAAACTCTTCGGAAAATCCGTTAATATTCCATATAGGTACGCCTTTTCTTACAGATTCAACAAAACCCAAATTTGCAGTTAACATATAACCGATCCTGAGACCGCAGATACCGTAGGCTTTGCTCATGCTTTTAAGGATTGCCATATTTGGATAATGTTTTATTTCATGTTCCAGGGTTGTTTGATCCGGATCAGGTGCAAAATCCATAAATGATTCATCGACGATCAGCATGCAGTCATGATTTGCAAGTTTTTGTGCAAGATCTATTAGGTCGGACTTAGGAACCAGCATAGATGTTGGATTATTAGGTGAAACCACAACCGCAATATCTGCTTTAACCCTGATCGCTTCAGCAGCAAACTTATCTACATCCAATTGAAAAGATGGATATTCAAGAGGAAATTCGACTACCTGGCCTGCCGGAGCAGCATTCGCATATTCATTAAAAGAGGGCACTGGAACGATCAACTTTCGGGATATACTACCTGATATAATTTTGATAAGTTCGGCTGCGCCGTTCCCTACAACGATTCGTTCAGCAGGCTGATGGATCAAATTACCTATAAGACCGGCAAGATCATCCTGTGCAACCGGATAGTTAAGGACAATGTCATGAATTTGATCTTTAAAGTTTGTAAAAATTGCCTCTGGCGGGAAATATAGATTGTAAAGATAAGCATGATCTATAAACCCATGACGATGGTAACCACCATGCTGACTGGCAACGAAATCATATTTTTCAGACTGGGTCTCATAATTATGCTGTGCCATGAATTCTTCCTATGGATTTGTTTTTAGGCGATACTTCGTTTTCTTGAATGTTAGCCTCACGAATCTGCTTTAAACTTAAAGAATTTGACTGAGGCAATGACCTTAGTCTGGAAAGTGAACGAGTGATCGATCCCCTCCCCATGCTCTTTGTATGTTGAAAAAACGGTTTTGATATCCCAGAGACATGCTGCGTGATATTGGAAGGAATTTTTGTTTCATATCTATCTGCCGAAAATAGTTTCTCAGTCTCTGCCAGATCCTCAACTGTGTCTATTTCATACCATGGCTTGCCGTCAAAAGATACAGTTTTAAGAGAAAGGCTGCCATCTGCCACCATTTCCGCAAATACGATTTCATAATAGTTGTTTACTCTACCAGCTGAAATGTACTGGTCCAGTCTTTCTATAATACTATGCCATGAAGAGAGCGAAAAACTGTATATATTAACAGTCTTATATCTGATCTCATCACAAGTTCCGGCAACACCGTTTTGGAATTTCTTAACATATTGGGATTTATTGATTGATTGATTGACTGTGACAGTGGAACCATTCATCCACGGCTGCATGCGTGCAACGGCAATTCTGTCAGGATAACGCATGTTATCCAGAAGAGATACGTCAAAAACAAGATCACTTTCAATCAACATAAACGGCTCATTAATAATTTCACGGGCCATCCAGAGTGAATAGATATTATTGGTTGTCGCATAAAGAGGGCTGAAAACATAATCGATTGTCATGCCGCACGCCTGCGTTCCTAGAAACTCACGAATACATTTTTCCTGATACCCTGTGACTACAACAAGACGTTTGAAGCCTTGCTTATTTAAATTGATGACAAGTCGTTCAAGTATGGATGCCTCATGAACCATTGTGAGGCATTTCGGTATGTGGTGTGTCAGAGGATAAAGACGACTTCCCTTTCCAGCTGCCAATAGTAATGCTGTAGTTACAACCCCAGTGTCACGATTGCTGTGGCTAGAATTCATTGTCTCCCTAATAGGCTGTAAATGCTTAAATACGTTGGACATAACATCATACAATTCCGCATGTGCCGCCAATTTTTTTTATATAGTGAATGACCGGCCATAACATCAGCATATAAAAAACTTCAACACCCCCCCGATATCCTGATGGTGAACGGCAGCGGCAGGCTCAACTATGGTAGTAATCGGATTGTTCCTTCTCAGTATCCTGTTTAAAATGGGAAAGTATAGTCGCTTTTTGACAGCTTCGATCATTGCCAATTACTTGATAGCTTTTAATATGTCTGCATACAGTTCTGTTGAGCACTGCCAGCCTTTATGCATAATTTCATTCAGGCCATCAAGGGTTTCTTCTTTTGTCAGCAGCCCCATTTTCATCATTCGAAGAAGTAAATAGATCGTTCCATGATGCCCTATTCCTTTTATCTCTGCCATTCCCCTGAGTTTGGTTCCGACTTGTTGAAATTGGCGAAAACTAAGTCAGGCAGAAACTATAAAAAGCTTTTTAATTCATTATAAACGATGTCTACTTTGTTCCATCATTATAAAAATACATTCTGGAAGAGGAATCGATATTGACTACCGAAAAAATCACGCTCTCCCAACTCGAAAACTTCCTGTTTAAATCCGCTAATATTCTGCGTGGCAAGATGGATGCCTCCGAGTTCAAGGAATTCATCTTCGGGATGCTCTTTTTAAAACGTCTGTCAGATGAGTTCGACCGCAAGCGCGAGCAACTGCGCAAGAAAGATTTCGCGCATCTGAAGGATCAGCCGGATCTCATCAAGGAACTGTTGGAAGACAAAACATCCTATGGTGAGACTTTCTTTGTTCCAGTTCGCGCCCGCTGGCATGAAGTATGGACCGACGAGAACGGTGACATAGTTCCGGCGCTGAAGGATCTGAAGCACGATATCGGCAACATGCTCAACAAGGCCATTGCCGCAGTCGAAGAGGAAAACGATTCCCTCGCTGGGGTGCTCAAAAACAATATCGATTTTAATGCCGTCAAAGGTAAGACCAAGATTCCTGACCAGAAATGGAAATATCTGCTGGACCACTTCAACCAGCCTCAGTTCGTGCTGGTCAACGACAACTTCGAGTTCCCTGACCTGCTGGGTGTGGCCTACGAATACCTGATCAAGTACTTTGCCGACAGCGCGGGTAAAAAAGGCGGCGAGTTCTACACTCCCGTCGAAGTGGTGCGCCTCCTGGTGCAGATAACCAAACCCGAGGCGGGCAACAATATCTACGACCCCACTGCCGGTTCAGGTGGTTTCCTGATCCAGTCCCATCAATACGTGGAAGAGCAGGGGCAAGACCCGAATGACCTGGCCCTCTACGGGCAGGACTCTAACGGCACCGTATGGTCGATCTGCAACATGAACATGATCCTCCACAACATCACCCGCTTCACCATCGAAAACGGAGACACCCTGGAGGACCCGCAGATTCTGGAAAATGGCCAGATACGCAAATTCGACCGTGTACTTGCCAATCCACCTTTCTCACAGAATTACAGCCGTGCCAACATGAAATTCCCCAGCCGCTTCCGCGAATGGTGTCCCGAGACCGGTAAGAAAGCAGACCTGATGTTTGTGCAGCATATGCTGGCCAGCCTCAAGCCCGACGGCCATATGGCCACAATCATGCCTCACGGAGTGCTGTTTTGCGGCGGCAAGGAGAAACTTATACGCGAGATATTTATCAATGGCGATGTGATTGAGGCTATCATCAGCCTGCCGCCTGGCCTCTTTTACGGGACCGACATCCCCGCCTGCGTAATCGTAGCCAACAAGAACAAGCTCGATTCACAGGAGGATAAAGTGCTGTTTATCAATGCTGACCGCGAATACGCTGAAGGCAAGGCCCAGAACAAACTGCGCCCTGAAGACATCGAAAAGATTGATTTTGTTTTCACCCATAAGCGGGAGCTACCAAAATACTCCCGTCTGGTCAGCAAGGCCGAGGTCGTGGAGACCCATGATTACAACCTTAACATCCGCCGCTATGTGGACAACACCCCCGAGCCAGAACCTGAGGATGTGCAGGCGCACCTGATCGGTGGCATTCCCGAGAGTGAGGTCAGTGCCCGCGCCGCCGACTTTGCCCGCTTTGGGATACAACCTGATACAATATTCCAGCCCGAGCGCTCCGGCTACCTTGTTTTCAATGAGGAGATTGAGGCTAAGCTCGTCATCAAGGCTACCCTGGAAGCTGACCCTGCACTTCAAGAGACCCTCATCGTGCACCAAGATGCTTTAAAAGCCTGGTGGGCTGTGGCTCGTGACAACTTTGCCCAGCTCTGTGATGGTAAGAAGATGCTCGAGGTGCGGCAGGAGCTGCTAACCACGCTCAAAGATAAACTCATCCCCTTGGGTGTGCTCGATGAGTTCAAGAGCGCAGGGGTGTTCGTGAACTGGTGGCAGCAGATCCGCTATGACCTCAAGACCATTATCTCCACCGGCTGGCATCACACTCTTATTCCCGATGAATACTTGATTGACACCTTTTTCCATGCCGAGGCCGACGAGATTGAAACGCTGGATGCACAGATCGAACTTGCCGAGGCGGTGGAAACTGCGCAGGAAGTGGCTGCCTATGAGCCGGATGAGGGCGAAAATGTCACCGCTGCTGTAATCAAAAAGGCTCTCAAGGCGCTGATATATGACCTTAAGGGTAGCACCGGAGACTCCGCTCGTAAGGAACTGGAAAATCTGCAAGCACAGGACAAGGCTATAGCGTCCATCGAGAAACGGATAAAAGATGGCAAAACCACGCTGAAAAATAAAACTGACGAACTGGAACTCAAGCTCCAGCTCAAGCGTCTCGGGGGTGAAGAATTTAAGGCCGAGAGCTTTGAGCTGATCCGACAGGTGGACACTCAGCTGGCGAACCTTGACCCAGGTAACAAGACCGACAAGAAGAAGATTACTGCCCTGAACAAGGACAAAAACGCCCTAGAAGCACGTCTCGCCAAAACCGACGGCATTCTCGCTGTCATCGGTGGACAGCTCACCGAAGAAGATGCCCGCCGGCTGATTCTGAAAAAGCTTTATGACATTGGCCATCAGGAGCTGAATCGCTATCTCAATGCCGAAAAGCGCGGGCTGGTCCAGGTGGTGGAAAAATTCTGGGACAAATACGTTGTATCCAGCCGTGAACTGGAAAGCGAGCGGAGTGAAACCCTGAGAGAGCTGGATGGGTTTTTGAGTAGATTGGGTTACTTGGGAGTGGAAGTATGAAACCAATTCGCATTTTTATAAGCAGTGTGCAACAGGAGTTTGCACAGGAGCGCGCCGTTCTGCGTGAGTATTTGCAGGGGGATCCGCTTTTTCGGCGTTTCTATGATGTTTTTCTGTTCGAGGATGTACCTGCCCAGGATAAAAGGGCAGATGAACTCTATCTGGATGAAGTGGAGCGGTGCGATATCTACCTCGGACTGTTCGGCTGTGATTATGGCTCTGAAGATGCCGAAGGCATCTCGCCCACGCAGCGTGAGTTTGATCTGGCAGGCGAATTATCCAAACCCCGTTTTATCTTTGTTAAAAGCAGCAATGCGAAGTGTCATCCCAAGATGGCAACTTTGATCGGCAGAGCGGACAATCACCTAATTCGGCGTCATTTTACCAGTCTGCCGGAATTGACTACAGCGGTTTATGCCAGCCTGGTTCACTATCTGGAAGATGTTGGTTGTTTGCGAACAGGGCCTTTTGATGCAACGGCTGCGCGAAGTGCCACACTGGAAGATATCTCGCCTGACAAAGTACAGTGGTTTTTATCCTGCGCGCGTAATGCCCGTGATTATGCTTTGGCAGAAACAACTTCTGTTACTGATGTGTTAACGCATTTAGATCTTCTTGATAAAGGGACACCAAATCACGCAGCCATTTTGTTATTTTGGGTCAAACCCCAGCGCTTTTTAATCTCTTCCGAAGTGAAGTGCATGCACTTTCATACCCTGGAGAAGCGCAAGCCGATTCCATCTTATCAGATTTACAAAGGGACAATCTTTGATCTTGTGGATAAGGCAGTTGACTTTGTCATGTCGAAACTGAACCGATCTGTCGGAACCCGCGCGTTGGGGCCGCAGGCGCCTGTTGAATATGACATCCCCCCGGAAGTTGTGGCAGAAGGTATCGTGAACGCGGTGGCGCATCGCGATTACACAAGTAACGCAAGCGTGGAGGTACAGCTTTTTCCTGACCGGTTGGAAATCTGGAATCCCGGTACCGTGCATCCCCCTCTGACACTTGAAAAACTGCTCCTGCCCCATGCCAGTCAACCCAACAATCCGTTGATCGCTGAACCGTTTTTCCTGACAAAATATATTGAAAAGGCAGGCAGTGGAACGGTCGATATGCTGAAACGCTGCCGGAAGGCAGATATGCGGCAACCCGAGTTTCATGTGGATTCGGGTTTTTTCATCCTGACTGTTTGGCGTAAAAGAATTGCGGCAGCAGAGGATCAGGGGGAACAGGGGGTAGAGTCACAGCCAGAGTCACAGCTAGAGTCGGGACCAGATTGGCACCAGGTCGGCACTAAGTTGGCACTAAGTCGGCACCAAGTTGAAATATTGCATAAGTGTTTGATTGACAGCGGAATAACTGAATTTATGGAAATTGCGGGAAGGACAGACCGCACCAAGTTCAGGAACCAAGTCCTTAATCCACTTATTGAGGCTGGGCTTTTAGAAATGACACTTCCCGATAAGCCGCGTAGTAGTAAACAGAAATACAGGCTGACCGAAAAAGGGCATGACCTTTTGAAAAAACAAACGAAAGGGACTGATGCTGATGAAAAGTGAAATGAAACCACAGACGTACGAACTCGTTCAGGCTGTTGGCGAACTCGCAGTAGCACGGCAGCAGCTTGCACGTCAGGCAGAACAGCAATACTCTTTTGAAGTTGATTCTATCCTGCGAAATCAATGCTGTGAACCCCAGCGCATCGAATGCTTGATTGACGGAATGCTCGATTTTTGTTTCGATGATGAGATGTTGTGTTTATACAAAGATCTCTGCCGTTATTACTTTAAAATTGACCCCGTGGCAACCGCTTCTTATATCTACGCCTATCGTGAAATGTGGGATGAGGAAGAAAATTTTAATAATGGGAGGTGAAGTTTGAAATGAGCAAAAATAAGAAAAACACCATAGAGGTTCAAATCACGTCGATTGCCATCGTTTCTCTGAAGTATAAGGGTTATATTTCTCTGACTTACATTGCCAAATATCGTAACAATCAAGAACCCTTTGCAATCATCAATAATTGGATGCGGGGGCGGAGCACGATTGAATTCCTGGGTTTGTGGGAAAAATTAAGCAATCCCGATTTTAAACCTCTCGAATTCGAGAGGTTTAAAAGTGAAGCAGGAGATAATTACTTTGTGCTTTCGCCTCAAAGATGGGTTGAATCCACCCATGCCATTGGACTCATCTCGAAGTCAGGTAGATATGGGGGCACGTATGCTCATAAAGATATCGCCTTCGAATTTGCGTCGTGGATATCTTCAGAATTCAAGCTTTACTTAATCAAGGAATTCCAGCGCCTCAAGTATGACGAAAACCGCCGAATCTCCCTCAAATGGAACCTCAATCGCACCCTTTCCAAGCTCAACTATCGCATCCACACCGATGCTATCAAGGCCCACCTCATTCCTGTACTCATCACCCCGGCACAGGCTGCCCAACCAAATCTGTTCCAAGGTGAGATTGAAAATCTTCAGTTGCCAAAGCCACAAATAGAAGAACAGCAAAGAATTGCTGATTTCTTGGATTCATCGGAAGCGTACATCAATCGCTTTCAAACGACACTAAGAAAACTCCGCTCCCTCAAAACCGCTCTCATGCAGGACCTGCTCACTGGCAAGAAGCGCGTTACTCCTATGTTAACCGAACCACAGGAGGCTGGCGCATGACCTCCAAACTCCCCATAAACCTCAAGGACTTGCTTCACCAACGAAAGGTCGAAGGCGAGCGGATCGAGTACAAGACAGGGTGGAATCCGGATTCGATTATGCGCACTCTCTGTGCCTTTGCCAACGACTTCGAGAACCTTGGCGGCGGTTATGTGGTGATCGGACAGGACTGCGACGACATGGGGATGCCAGTCTTTCCGCCGAAAGGCCTGCCCGACAATCAACTTGACAGAATACAACGGGAACTTCTGGGATTCTGCAACCAGATCCAGCCTTCCTATTTTCCCATGTTGAGTGTCGAACGCTTCGAGGATCGAAACCTGGTCGTCCAGTGGGCACCCGGAGGCCAGAACCGGCCGTACAAGGTTCCGAGGTCCGTCACGGCCAGGAAGAAAGATTACCACTACTATATCCGCCGCTACTCCAGCACGGTTGAAGCAAGAGCTGACGATGAGCGGGAGTTGATCAGCCTCACGGCCAGGGTTCCCTTTGACGACCGCTTCAATCAGACCGCCGGGACTAATGACCTGTCGTTGCGATTGATGGAGGAATTCCTGCGCGAGGTGGGCAGCGATCTTGCGAATGAGTCGCGGGAGCTTTCAGCCGAAGCCATGGGACGGCAAATGAATGTGGTGAGTGGTCCCACTGAAGCGGCTTTACCGAAAAACGTCGGCTTGCTCTTTTTCAACGATCATCCTGAGCAGTTCTTCCCGGCGACACAAATTGATGTGGTCTGGTTTCCGGAAGGGCCGGGTGGGGACCGCTTTGACGAGAAGACCTTTACAGGACCTCTTGCCCGTATCACTCGTGACGCACTGAGCCATATCCAGGCCAACTATCTCAAGCAAACGGTCGTCAAACACCCAGACCGGGCCGAAGCCGAGCGTTTCTGGAATTATCCCTACGCTGCCATCGAAGAGGCGGTGGTCAATGCCGTTTACCACCGTTCCTACGAGATTCGTGAGCCGATAGAAGTGCGAATCACCCCTGAGGATTTGGTGGTTCTGAGTTTTCCCGGCCCGGATCGCTCGATTCGCCTGAAAGACTTGAAACAGGGCAATGCCGTCTCCCGCCGCTACCGCAACCGCCGCATCGGCGAGTTCCTCAAGGAACTGGACCTCACCGAAGGCCGCTCCACCGGCATCTCAAAAATCCTGAAGGTCATGAAAGGCAACGGTTCTTTGCCTCCCGAGTTCGAGACCGACGATGACCGTAGCTATTTCCTGATCCGCCTGCCTGTGCATCTGGAGGCTGAAGGTTCGGAGAAAACGCCGGTAGAAACGCCGGTAGAAACGCCGGATCAGATTCTAAGTATGCTGGATGAGAATCCAGAAATGACCTTAGCAGAGGTCGCTTCGAAGATTGGTAAATCGCTCCGCGCCGTTGAAAGGGCTTCTTCGAAGCTGGTTAAAGCAGGCCGATTAAGATTTGTCGGCCCGAAGAAAGGCGGCCACTGGGAGGTAAAAGAGAAAATATGAGCATGCAAAACACCGCCGCTGATGGAAAAGGGGGGCAGAATATGAAAGAAAACTCGCTTGCTGTATTTGAAGATTACAAAATCCGCAGAGTATATGATGAGGAATCGCAAACATGGTATTTCTCTGTAGTAGATATTATTCAGGTGTTGATACAGCAGCCTGATTATCAGGCTGCAAGAAACTATTGGAAGGTTTTGAAAAACCGCCTGAATAAAGAGGGAAATGAGTCGGTTACAAAATGTAACCGACTGAAAATGGAAGCTGCTGACGGGAAGCAGTACCTTACAGACGTTGCTGATCCTGAAACGCTTTTGCGTCTCATTCAGTCCGTTCCCAGCCCCAAAGCTGAGCCGATCAAGCTATGGCTGGCCAGGGTCGGCTATGAACGAATGCAGGATATGGCAGACCCGGCGCGTTCTCTTGACAGGGCGCGGGAGTACTGGCAACAGCATGGGAGAAGCGAAAAATGGATCCAGCAGCGAATGATGGGGCAGGAGACCCGCAACAAGCTGACTGATTACTGGAAAGATCATGAGATTAAAAAAGAAAAGGAATACGCAATTTTGACCAACATCATTCATCAGGAATGGGCGGATATCTCTGTAAAAAAGCATAAGGAAATTAAGGGGCTAAAAAACCAAAACCTGAGGGACCATATGAACGAAGCTGAACTGATATTTACCGCTCTTGCCGAACTATCCACCCGGCAGATAGCAGAGACTACGAATGCAGTCGGCATGGACGAAAACAAGGACGCCGGTAAAAAAGGTGGCGGCATTGCCAAAAAGGCAAGGCGTGAACTGGAAGCAAAGACAGGTAGAAAGGTTGTCACCCAAGAGAGCTTCCTTCCGCCTGGATCAAAAAAGGCGTTGCCACCATCCAGGAGAAAAACGTGACTTCAAACATCTCCTCTCATACGTCACACTTGAGAATTGACGAACGCAACCACGTCGAAAAACCCCTGCTCGATCAGCTTGACGGACTGGGCTGGGACATAATCGGCCTCGACAGCAAGCAGCAGCCAGCCGACAGCCACCGCCAGAATTTTACCGAGGTGGTGATACTGCCGGTCTTGCGCGAGCAGCTCAAGGTCATCAACCCATGGCTGGAAGACGATCAGGTAGAGGAAGTCATCAAGCAACTCACTGCCAGCTTCTCGGGCAGCGACTTGATCAAAAACAACCGCCACGCCTTTAAGCAGGCGATATGAATGGCATCGAAGAGAAGAATGTATAATAAGGCGCTGCATCCGGACACTATTTGTGCCTATTTCCTAAACTCCTAACGATCGATAGGCTTCTATCCTTGCCGTAACTCACAAAATACATTTATCCCCCTACCATATAGAACATGGTATGGACACCACCCTATTCCCCACCGACCTATCCACTCCCTCACTGCTGCGCGCCCAGGAACTGGTCAGGCAGCGGGTCGTCCTGCACAACGATCATGCCGCACTCCGGCTGATAGCAGGCGTGGACCAGGCGTTCATGGAAGATACCATCATCTCAGGCATTGTGGTGATTGACTATGAATCCCTGGACGTGGTTGAAGAAGTACACTACACAGGTACTATAGAGTATCCATACATCCCCACCTTCCTGTCCTTCAGGGAAGGACCGGCCATAACATCAGCATACGAGAAACTCCAGCACACCCCGACATCCTGATGGTGGACGGCTGCGGCATCAACCACCTCAGGGGCGCCGGGCTTGCCACCCACATTGGCGTTGCGATGGATATCCCAACCATAGGGGTGGCCAAGCACATACTGTGCGGAAAAGGGGACGAACCACTGGAAGTGGGCGATGTCAGCCAGCTGGTCTTTGAAAGCAAACAGGTGGGATGGCTTATCAAATCCTGCCGCCGGTGCCGTCCCATCGTGGTTGCACCCGGGCACAGGGTTAGCACGGACGGGGCGCTTGCGATAACAAAGCATTTGCTGCGGGGACATAAACTGCCCGAGCTCTGCCTGCTGGCGCATAAGTATGTGAATAATTTGAAGAAAACAATAATGTAACTTAAGGATATACAGGCTTACATTCTCAGTCACTTGTAAAAACAGGGAAATAAAGCCGGTCACTACCTATCAGTACAATACTACCTATCAGTACAATACTACCTATCAGTACAATACTACCTATCAGTACAATACTACCTATCAGTACAATAATGCATATCAGTACAACATCATTATCAAGCCCGTTATCTGTCATTATTCCAGGATTTTTGATATTTTACTGCAGGCCTTTTCCATCTCTACAATTACAAGACCTATATTTATCTCATCCCTGAACAGTGAACTAAGTATTGCGAGTTTACCAGCTTCCATGATTATGGTTATGGCATCAGGTGACCTGATAATAAGCATATTTGGCGGATTTTTTTGTATCTCTTCCATAACGGTTTTAGCTGAACCCATAATGGTTGCTGTATAAGCACCCAAACGTGCTTCAGGTATATTTTCGGGCACATCTGAAACCATGACAAGACCCTGGTTACTTGAAATGACCGATGCCTCAATATCACCGGTATTTTTTAGTTCTTTTAGTATCTCACGCAGAGAATCCTGAATATTTGCCATGATCCTTATTTTTCCCAGAACTTTGGTTTTATTACAAACCTGCAGACATCATCTCCCATTGCCTGGCAACTAACCTCTTCGCATACCATATCTTCCTTATTGAATACCACTTCCAAATATCCACACATGAAGCCTTCCAGAAAGTAACAGACAGGAGTGTCGCTTTTTCCGGTATGTATCATAGCCTCAACATTTTTTATCACTGTGCAGGTTATCTCCCGTTGGTTAACAGATAATTCAATATCTCTCAGAATTAGCCAGCCATAACGGGCAAATTGTTGAGTGGTAGCGCTGATTATTTCATCAGTTGTTTCACATTCCCACTGCCTGATAACAACAAGTGCGGAGTTCTTTCCTGCATCATATCCTGATGTATAGAACATCGGTCTGGCGCCTTTTCCCAATGCATCTAATATCCCTTTATGAAGCGATCCAAAAGTTGATTTTGACATCACTATCACAAGGACACCGCTTATGGTTATATTGGCGTTATCATCATCTAATTCGATGAATAACGCCTCATCTATGGCTTTGATAGAATTTACCCCATTAAATTGCAGATTACAATAAAAGATAATTGTATTTTTTAATTGAAATGATTATCATTTTAAGAAATGTTACTATCTGGATATCAATTTTTAAAACATTGTAACATAATGACATGACAAGTTACTTATCAACACTGTAGTTCAAGCCGCACTCGTTGCATAAGTAAGTGATCACTTCTTTGCCCTTGGTACTTTTCCTTATAGTAGATTCCATCCAGCTGCCACAGGTGGGACATTTCTGGTCGAACAGGGAATGATCTTTTTTTTCCATGTTCCCTCATCACCTGCCCATCTTTTTGTGTGCCCGCGCAAGGTGTCCTGCCGCCTGGGCACCTATAAGGGAAATCTCACCTGCTAGTGCTGCTGCTCCTATTATCTCGGCAAGTTTTTTGGCATTTGTGCCTGGTGTTTCTCCTGCTCCTGCTACTCCCAGCATTTCAAGGCACTCGCGCTGGGTGGCAATACCTGTACCCCCACCCACCGTACCCACCTGTATGGCAGGCAGCGTCACACTGCAGTACAGGTCACCTTTATCTGTGAGCTCCATGCTAGTGATAGCACTGCTGGCCTCTACCACATGGGCTGCATCCTGGCCGCAGGCAAGGTACATGGCTGCAACAATGTTTGCCACATGTGCGTTAAATCCTGTACTTCCGGCCCTGGCTGAGCCAAGCAGGTTCTTCTTGTAATTGACCTTTGCCATTGATCCGGGCTCTGTCTTGAGCTTTTGCTCGACTACGTTTACCGGAATGACCACATCTGCCACAACAGTTTTTCCCCTACCCAAAATATTATTGATGGCAGAGGGTTTTTTATCAGTACATACATTGCCTGAGAGTGATACCAGTTCCACATCAAGTTGACCTGTGATAAAATCGCAAATGGCTTCAGATGCAATTGTTGCCATGTTCATGCCCATGGCATCCTTGGTATCGAACCTGAACCTGAGATACACATTGTTCCCTGCCACAAAGGGCATTACGTCAAGCAGTTCCCCGAACCTGGTGGTCCCGGATGCCTTTGCCTTCATGGCCTCGAAGTTCCCAGGATCATTGACCCAGTCAACGAACTCCCTGGCCCGGACCACATCCTTTACTGTGAAAACGGGTGCACGGGTCATACCGTCATTGAAAATCCTGACATTGGTACCGCCGCATGCCGAGATAACCGAACAGCCCCGGTTGGTACTGGCTACCAGTGCCCCTTCTGTGGTGGCGAGGGGTAAGTAATAATTCCCACATGCATATTCACCATTGATAGTAACAGGCCCGGCTATTCCAAGAGGTAACTGGATTGCCCCGATCATGTTTTCAATATTGCGTTTTGCAGCTTCTGTTTCATCAATGGAGAATCTGCCCACATTGTCAAGTTCTGTACCAGTCATGCGGGCTGTGGCTTCTCTTCTTATGTCCACTGCTTCCCTGGTATCCACGAACTGGTCAATGGCATGGAGCTTCATCTCTCCTTTGACTACCTTTTGTATGATCTCCTCTTTTGACAACCCCTTATCCTGGTTCATGCAAATACTGTAGTGCAATAATCTATTTAACTCTGGCGAAAACCGACATTACTGGTTTTCAGGGATACCTGGAAATGGCTTAGATCAAATAGACTGACAACCCGACTAAATTAAGTATATAAACAAATAAGCAGATACAAGTATATAGAAAAAATACATAGCATATTTATATACTACATATTTATATTAAAGGAGAATAACGTGGCAGATACTAATGACAATGATTCCGGATCCACTGATGACCTTCTGGGTGGACTTGATATTGAATCCACCGCAGATATCCAGGTTCCTGAGGACCTGATCGACCAGGTGATAGGCCAGGAACATGCAGTGGAAGTAGTTAAAAAGGCAGCCACCCAGCGGCGGCATGTTATGATGCTGGGTACACCTGGTACCGGCAAGTCAATGCTGGCCAAGGCCATGGCAGATCTTCTGCCAAAAGAGGAATTGCAGGATGTCCTGGTGTATAATAATCCTGAGGACAACAACACACCGAAGATCAGGGTAGTGCCTGCCGGCAAGGGCAAAGAGATAGTGGACGCCCACAAACTGGAAGCAAGAAAACGAATGCAAGCCCGCAACATGTTCATCATGATATTCGTGTTCGGCATAATCATCTACTCACTTTATACCGGAACGTTGATCTGGGGTATCATCGCTGCCGTACTGATCTTCATGGTCATGCGCCAGTTCATGCCAAAAGAAGAGGCATACATACCAAAACTCCTGGTATCCAATGCAGGTAAGGAAAAAGCCGCATACGTGGATGCTACAGGTGCACATGCAGGTTCCCTGCTGGGTGATGTGAGGCACGACCCGTTCCAGAGCGGAGGCTTGGAAACCCCTGCCCATGACAGGGTGGAAGGTGGAGCCATTCATAAAGCGCATAAAGGTGTGCTGTTCATAGACGAGATCAATACCCTTGGGCTGGAATCCCAGCAGAACCTGCTGACAGCCCTGCAGGAGAAGGAATTTTCCATCACTGGCCAGAGCGAGCGCTCCTCGGGAGCAATGGTAAAGACAGAACCTGTTCCATGCGATTTCACCATGGTCACTGCCGGTAACCTTGATGCTTTGAGGGGAATGCACCCGGCACTGCGTTCAAGGATCAAGGGTTACGGTTATGAGGTTTATATGAGTGATACCATACCTGACAATGTCGATAACAGGCAAAAACTTGTCAGGTTCGTGGCACAGGAAGTGATAAGGGATGGTAAAATACCCCATTTTGACAGTAGTGCAACTAAAGAGATCATCCTGGAAGCAAGGCGCCGGGCAGGCAGAAAAGGACACCTAACCCTGAAACTGAGGGACCTGGGCGGTCTTGTCAGGGTTGCGGGTGATATTGCGCACTCTGAAAATGCTGATATGACACTTGCAGAACATGTGCTTAAGGCAAAGAGCATTGCCAGGTCTGTGGAACAACAGCTTGCCGACCAGTACCTTGAACGGAGAAAGGATTACAAGATGTTCGAACAGGAAGGCAGCCAGGTGGGAAGAGTTAACGGCCTTGCGGTTATGGGAAGCGATTCAGGGATCATGCTCCCCATAATGGCAGAGGTGACGCCTGCCCAGTCCAGTTCCGAAGGTAGGATCATAGCCACAGGTATGCTCAAGAAGATCGCCAGGGAAGCTGTTGATAACGTATCAGCCCTGATCAAAAAAGTAAGTGGCAAAGAAACCAGGTCAATGGATGTACATATCCAGTTCATCGGTACCTATGAAGGAGTGGAGGGCGACAGTGCGTCCATCAGTATAGCTACTGCCGTGCTGTCAGCTTTCGAGAACATTCCTGTTGACCAGTCAGTGGCCATGACCGGATCGCTGTCAGTAAGGGGTGACGTGCTTCCGGTGGGCGGCGTGACCTACAAGATCGAGGCTGCAGCCCAGGCCGGTATCAAGACCGTGATTATACCCAGATCAAACATGGGTGATGTCATGATCGAGGATGAATACAAGGACAAGATCGAGATTGTCCCTGTGAGCAATATCACCGAGGTACTGGATAAAAGCCTTATTGGGCCTGAAAAGAAAAAACTGATCAAGACCATTAAGAAATCATACGCCTTTCCAAAGCTGAACCTGGGCCTGACTGATAATATTCCAGTGTCATCAGTGCCGGCACCTCAATAGGCAGGGATATACTTTGAACAATTCACAGGTTGATTTCCATGACATCAGGGTACTGAAAAGTTCAGGACTCAGCATTTTTATCGATAATGGTGAGATAGAACAGATATCAAATAACTATACCAGTGGAACAGCATGTCGTGCACTAGTCAACGGGTCGTGGGGTATTGTCTCATCCGACAACACCAGAGATCCTGAAAGCATGCTTTTTTCAGCAGCAAAGCTATCCAGCCAGGCACATAGAAGGTCTCCAAGACCGAGTATCGATCTGGCCCGGGTGGAATCTCCTTTGATACATGACCTTCCGGTAGTTGAAAAAAACCCTGCCGATATTCCAATTGAGGATAAAGTAGAACTTATGCTTGATATCCACAAACGGACAAAGGTACAGGATGTTTCAAGTTCCACTGTAATGTATTCCGAAAGTGTGACCGAAGTGGAATATAGTAACTCAGAGGGTGTGGAGGTTTCATACAGCCAGGTTCGGACAGGGTTTGCAGTAACTGCGGTGGCTTCACGCAATGGTGTGTTCCAGATGGGCAGGGAGAGCAAGTTCAATGTGTGCGGGTACGAGCTGTTCGACAGGTACGATGCACTGGAGCTGGCAGAGACGGCAGGGAATACTGCAAGGGACCTGTTATCGGCCAGTGTGCCAAAAGGCGGCAGGATGCCAGTGATACTTGACCAGGAACTGGCAGGTGTTTTCATCCACGAGGCTGTGGGTCATGCAGCAGAGGCAGACCATGTGGCAGAGGGTAATTCCATCCTTGCAGGCAAGATCGGTAGCCAGATCGCTTCTTCCTGTATAACTGTCATAGACGACCCGTCCATGCACGGTTATGGCTACTATCCTGTTGATGACGAAGGAGTGGAATCCAGACCCACTACATTGATAGAAAATGGAGTCCTGAAGTCGTACCTGCATAGCAGGGAGACAGCTGCACTATTTCCGGATACCGGCCGGCCTGGTAATGCCAGGTCCCAGGGGCTTTCAAGACCCATTATCAGGATGAGCAATACTTATATCGAAAATAGTGATTCCTCTTTCGGGGAGATGTTATCTGAGATAAAGGACGGTATTTACCTGATTGGCAGTCGCGGGGGACAGGTGAATCCGGGCGAGGGTGTGTTCCAGTTCAATGCAGAGCGCGGGTTTTTGGTGGAGAACGGTGAACTGACCACACCTGTTAGGGATGTTTCACTGTCAGGACATACAATGGATATCTTAAAGCACGTGCAGATGGCTGCCGGTGATATGAAAATGACCTCTGGCAGGTGCGGCAAAGGCGGGCAGCTTGCGCCTGTATGTGATGGGTCGCCGCATATCCTGGTCTCAGAGGCTATGGTGGGGGGAAGCGGATGAGTAGTGATATAAATATTATTTATGACATGGCCAGAAAGGCGCAAAAAGCTGCAGAGCGCTCGGGTGCCGATGAGGTGGAAGTATTCGGGCTTATGGCCAGCAGCGTTAATGTGGACATCCAGCTGGACAGGATCGACCTTGCAAAGGAAAGTTTTTCAAAGGGAATTGGTGTCAAGGCGATAGTAAATGGTGCAGTGGGTTTTTCGTCCACAAATGATCCTGCGCGCATCATAGATGCGGCAAAATCCGCCACAAGTTCGGCAAGGGTGCGGCACAGCGACCCAGACTGGACCGGACTGCCGCAGGCTTGTGATTACAGGGTGGTAAAAGGCATCCATGATCCCATGATAGCCAATATAGATGTGGAAACCTGCATCGACCTGTCCATGAAGATGATCGATGGGGCAGTATCGCTGGATGATGCAAGACCCACATCAGGGAAGTTCACATGTTTGGGGTCTGATTATGTGATACTGAACTCCAATGGTGTTGAAGTGAAGGAAGCTTCCACAAGGATCGATGGTTTTATTGAGTGCAGGGCAGGGGATGGTAATGAGATGTCCACTGCTTATGAGTTTGATATGTCCCGTAACCTTGATATTGATTTTTACCGCATTGGCAGCGAGGCTGCCAGACAGGCGCTTGAAGGTGTAGGCGGTGCGGGTGTCGATACATGCAAGACCGACGTGCTGCTTAAACCAAGTGCAATAGCCGATATTTTGGAAAGTACTTTTATCAATTCACTCGATTCTGAGAATATCCAGAAGGGGCGCTCGGCACTGGCTGGTAAACTGGGTGAGAAAATAGGTGCCGACGGCCTGGATATTGTGGATGATGGGCTTCTGGAGGGTGGTATAGGATCGGCCCGCTCGGATCATGAGGGGACACCGTCAAGGATCAATCATATACTAGAGAATGGGGTGCTGGGTACTTACCTGTATGATAAATATACGGCAGGTAAGGATGGTGTGGAGTCTACGGGCAGTGCGGTGAGGGGTAATTATGCCCAGACCACTTCTATTGATGTCAGGAACCTGAAGATAGAGTATCCGGCCAGTGATATTGTTTCTGAGACACAAAAAGGGGTGCTGGTAGGTTCGGTTATCGGGGCTCATACAGCCAATCCCATCTCAGGGGATTTCAGTGTAGAAGCCCGCAATTCGTTTTTAATTGAGGACGGGGATATAGGCAGCCCGATCAGGTCTATGATGGTAACCGGGAATGTGTTCGAATTGCTGCATAATATCAGCGGTGCGGGCCGTGACACGAGGGTACTGGGTAATATTATTACGCCTACGGTGAAGGTATCAGGCCTGAAGATAGTTGGATAATGTAAATAAAAGGGGGGTCAAGCTTTTGAAAATCTATATGATGATCTCGTCGTACTGAACAAGGGATTGAATAATATTAGGGAAAATAAATTCTAATCGCCTTCAATTGGTGGTATCTTCAATTAAATAAAATGGTTGAAAAGTATGTGGACATTTAAGTCAAAATCAGTTTAAATTAATAATGAATACACAACAAAATCAAAAAAGTAATAGTAACGATATATATTTGGAAGAATATAAGGCATTACGCGATGAAATTCTTTTAAGGGCCAGAGAAAAAAATCGAACAATTAATCACGTAATTCTTCTCATCTCTGCACTTATTGTTGCTATTTGGCAGATACCTGGTAGAATTGAACCAGAGAGA
>Ga0255368_10117_pt1 | contig 19062 bp, 22 predicted proteins | sample ANMaggSeSYBR01E6_FD_182094 | JGI IMG/M metagenome (GOLD analysis project Ga0255368, IMG submission 182094) | Sediment cell enrichment communities from methane seep in Santa Monica Basin, California, United Staets - ANME aggregate JGI... | ecosystem: Environmental > Aquatic > Marine > Cold seeps >...
ATGGTCCTTGAGCGCCACGGCATTGATGTCGCTGCAAAGGCAGACATCGGCGGAGCTATCGCAAAGGGCGACTTCGGAGCACTCATGGGTGACATGGTCACAAACAACATGATGGAATCATTCTCCATATCCGGCACACCGGACGACTGTAAAGCAAGGATCAATGAATTGCTTGACATCGGTGTTACTCAGATCGTTGCAGGTTCACCTATCGGACCTAACAAAGAAAAAGCGATCAAACTCATCGGTAAGGAGATCATCGGTGGGAACTGATGGTTAATCCTAAAATTATGGACGTCATTAAATATGACGTCTGTACCGCTTGTGGGGCATGCGTTTCAGCATGTCCTGCCGGTGCAATAACAATGGGTGACACGGCAGCGGAGATCCGCGACCCCGACAGCCTCGAACTGTACACACATGGTGCTGCCCCTAATGTATGTGAGGGATGTCTTACATGCAGCAGGATCTGCCCGGTCGTTGACGGTTACTTCGAGGACGAGTTCGCTAACGTCAGAAGCTTCCTTGCCGCAAAGAGCAATATTGCCGGTCAGGACGGCGGTGTTACTTCCGCTATTGCACGATCACTCCTTAGACAGGGTGAGATCGACTGTGTTGTCGGTATCACCAGGAATGAAAAATGGGAAACCGAACTTGAACTCTTCACAAATGCAGAAGATGTTGAAAAAGCAAAGGGTACCAAATACACATACGATTCAGTCCTTTCAATACTAAGAGATCCATTCAACGAGTATGAGAAGGTCGCTGTGATCGGAGTACCATGCCAGGCACACGGCGCAAGACTCATTTCTGAGAACGTCAACGACAAGATAGTCCTTATCATAGGTCTGCTCTGCATGGAAAGCTTCTACCAGGAAGTCATGACAGATAAGATCATACCTGAGATAATGGGCGTCAAAGCCGAAGATGTTGTCAAGATGGACTTTGGCAAAGGTAAGTTCTGGGCATACACCAAAGATGGTGAAGAGCACAACGTACCTATCGCAAAGGTTGCCCCTCATGCAAGGAACCCATGCCACCACTGTAATGACTACACATCAGTCTTTGCAGACATAGCAGTAGGTTCAGTAGGCACACCAGATGGCTGGAACTCTGTACTTATACGCACCGATGCGGGTGAAAAGTACTTTAAAATGGTCGAAAGTGAACTTGAGTTCATGGAAGACCCAAAGCCGGGAATGTTCCTTATTGAGAAACTGACGAAAATGAAACATGACAACAACTCTGCACACTACCTAGAAGTGTGTGAGAAATTCTCATTCGATGATGGCGGTTTCCGTTAACGTTGTTGAGCATGAATATGAAAAGGGCATTTTACATTGGGCGCTTCCAGCCATTCCACTTGGGCCATCACTCCGTGATAACCAGCATCGCCGAAGAGGTCGATGAACTTATAATAGGAATAGGAAGTGCCCAAACAAGCCATGAAGTGAATAACCCGTTCACTGCTGGTGAAAGAGTTATGATGATCAGGCATGCCCTTGAAGACATTGACGTTCATTTTTATGCATTGCCCATAGACGACACACTACAAAATCCGATATGGGTCTCTTATGTGACGTCCAGAACGCCACCCTTTGATACGGTATATACCAATAACCCTCTCGTCATAGAACTTTTTGAAGAGACAGGAGTTACAGTAAAGCAACCACCTATGTACCACAGGAACGAGTATTCGGGTACAGAGATACGCAGACGTATGCTTGAAGGGGAAGAATGGAAACATCTTGTACCAGAGGCAGTTGCTGAGGTCATTGAAGAGATAAATGGTGTAAGACGGTTAAGACGCGTTGCAGGTACGGACTGAAATTTAATATTTTTAAAAAAAAGGGATGGTGAAGAACACCATCAAATAATTGTATTCCTGAGTTCTGTTTTGAAATAATTGATATTACGCCCTTAAACAACAAGGGAAGCTTCTTCTATCCAGAGACCAACATTATTCTGGTAGCGTGTTATCCTTCCAACATAAGTGATCTCCTGACCTTTTATGACCTGTGAAACAGCCTCATTCTGATTCTGGCTGAAGGTCACACCTGCATCAGAAAAGGAACTGGGACAGTGCTGAACCTGAACTGTATATGAGTTACCATTATTAGTGATAGCAAATACGGTCCCTGTCCACTGAACAAAATTACCTTTGTATTCTTCATCGATCAGAGTTGCAATCTCATCCTGAGTAACTTCAGGATCGCAATAAATAATACCAAGATCATCAAATGATGTACTCACAACATCTACACCAAGATCATCTGCGACCTCTGATACCTCTTCAGTATCACCTGAATCAGAACATCCGGATACCACCAACACTGCCATCAACAACAGAACAATTCCTATTTTTATGAATCTCATACTATACTCCCTTATGAAAATATAATTAAAATAAATAGGTAGTAAGCATATTTACATTTAACCAAAGAACAGGTATAAAATTTATAGAGATCGTATGTAAATGAAATATGGTGCCAATTAACAATTTATGATGTTGTCTAGAACAAAAAAAGATGAAGAGTTGATAGAACAGAATATTATAGTGCTACACCCAACAAAAAAATAAGATGAGAGATCAGAATATCTCCCCACTCCAGTCAAAGGAACCGGGCATATACTTTTGGTAAACCTCGGAATCGTCACCTGAAAGAATACCCGATATAATTTCCTCCACATCAGTCACCACATCTTCTGCCATTCTTCCGGTAGTATCAAGCTCATAAACTTTCCGACACCATTCCACAGACTCCACCAGTATAACGTCCAGACATTCAGCCTCCACATTCTCTTCTATCTTGGCATCAGAATAATCGCGCATCTTGAGCCGTTCCCTAAGATCGGAAGGAGCAGTACGCAGAACTATGACCACATCAGCAATGTGATGGGCCATATGACTATCGATAATGTTCACCCCTTCATCATCACCGGCCAACTCACAGACACGGGAGAACACGCGGTCCATATCCGCAACCAGTGTATCCCTACCCTCATCCACCTCAGAATAGAGGCATTCATCTTTGATCAGGTCGGTCAGGTAAAGCACATTATAGCCATTCTCCTGAAGAAGCCTACTAACAGACGTTTTACCAGTACCCGGTGTTCCGGTCAGTCCAATTATCATATTCGAAAAGATAACACCAATGGACATTAATCCTTCGTTCGCATACCTGCCAGCTTCAAGAAATTACCTACCAATTTCAACCCTTCAGGTGTTAGTATGGATTCCGGATGGAACTGCACCCCATAAACAGGATAAGACCTGTGTTTGATGCCCATTATGAGACCATTATCATTCTCTGCTATCACATTGACATCCTTAGCCAGCTCATGGATTGAAAGGGAATGATACCTTCCTGCAGCAAATGTTCCAGGAATACCTTCGAAAAGCTCAGACCCATCATGCGATATCATCGAGGCCTTGCCATGGACAGGCCCATCAGGAGAATGACCGATGGTACCCCCATAAACAGTATTTATAGACTGGTGGCCAAGACATACACCAAGTATAGGCACCTTAACACCAAACTCACGGATGATATCAAGACAACTTCCAATATCACGTGCATTGCCAGGATTTCCCGGACCCGGTGAGATCACTATTGCATCCGGTTTGATGTCCCGGACCTCTTCAACAGAGATAGTGTTGGGCACTACAAATGTATCGGATTCATACATGGACACATAGTCCACAAGATTCCATACAAAAGAATCCCTATTGTTAATGAAAAGCACTTTCATCTTTTGACCCCCATAGCAGTCAGCATAGCAGCCATCTTACGCTCGGTTTCCTCATACTCATATGTCGGATCGGAATCCGCCACAATTCCCGCACCCGCCTGAATATAAGCAGTATCACCATTAATAACAACGGTCCTGATCACGATAGCGGTATCTACATCGCCATTCCACGAATAATAACCGACTCCGCCACCATAGACACCGCGTGCAGATGTTTCGAACTCATCGATGATCTCCATTGCCCTTATCTTAGGTGCACCTGAAAGCGTACCTGCCGGAAAGATAGCACGTGTCGCATCGAACTGATCACACTCTGCCCTTAACACACCGCAAACAGTACTTTCGATATGCTGCACATGAGAATATTTCACAACACTCATCAGGTCCTTTACTTTTACCGACCCGGACTGAGAGACTATACGGACATCGTTCCTCCCAAGGTCCACAAGCATAACATGTTCTGCACGCTCTTTCTCATCCGCCATCATATGAGCAGCATATTTAGCATCCTCAGCCTCATCCTTCCCGCGAGGACATGTCCCTGCAATAGGATTCGTAATAACATTCCTCTTATGTACAGTCATAAGTGTCTCAGGACTTGCACCCACGATACTAAGATCATCGAAACTGAAAAGGTACATATACGGACTTGGATTGATTTCCCTCAGAGTACGATAAAGTTCAAGAGGAGACTGTTGCAGCCTGACAGAATATCTTCTGGACAAGACCACCTGGAAAATATCACCATCGATGATATGCTGCTTTGCAGTCATCACTGCTTTCTCGAACACATCCTTGCCCATATTGCAAACTGGTTCGCCTGCATCCATTACCGGTGGCAAGAGGTCTTGTTCGACATCGCCTGCCAGACAAAGGCATTTATGCATTCTCCCTGCATCATGCAAAGCACCAGCATATATAGCACCAGCATCGCACCCGATATCCATGAACGGAGTCAGTACAATGTACGTTTCCTCTGTGAGATGATCGAAAACGAATGTCTTCGTTGTGAGAATGAACTGCATATCAGGAATATCTGAATTATGACTTCTTTCAGTATCTAACCAGCAATCATACACAATGTCGTAACCATTGTAACCAATAGCACCACCAAGGAACGTCTGTCTGTCAAACCTTTCGCCGTTAAGCAAGACAGTCCCGTTCGCAGTAGGGAACACAGTCCTTAATGCATCAAGCACATCATGACCATCACGTATGACCGCTTTTAATACATCACCAGTATCTTCAATAATGTCACATTCAGAAGCTATATTCTGTCTTACATTACTGATCAATGGTGAATCTGCCGTGCATTCCAGTACAAGGGTGCGACCACTTATCTTCACAACACCATCAGGGTAAGCACCTACAAATGAAAAGCGAGCATGACGTTTTTCCTTTTCCACTGATTCAAGCAAGTAGGAGTATCTGTCCTTTTGTAATGTAGTGTAAAGCTGAAGTGGAGAGCAGTCTGACCTCACTTTAGCCATAAGCTGAACAATAGCAGGTTTTCCTGCATCATATACAATATCCGTAAATTCCTCTTTTGTAAGATCGAACGAAATCATCTAACACACCTCACAGCATTCACAAAAGCAGCGACCTTATCGACATCTTTGAGTCCATCTGTTTCTACACCCGAAGCAGTATCCACTGCAAAAGGCATGACCTCTTCCACACAGGCTTTAACATTATCAGGATTCAGACCACCTGCCAATATGACAGGAACACCCACAAGATCGACTATACGCTTACTTACGGAAAGGTCATGCAACTGACCGGTGCCTCCCACTTTACCTGACACATATGAATCCAGCAGAACCCCATCAATAAGGTTTTCTGAAGTGAACATATTTATATTATTGCTCAGATCGTTAGCGGACACATCTCCTTGAACATGGAAAGTGCGAATTATACTGACATCAGTATTATCCCTTAAGATCCCCATTTCCTCAATATCGAGTTGACTGTGGATCTGGACAACATCCGGTTTAGCGGTCCTGATCATATCGATAGCTTCCTGCGCTGAACCAGGCATTATTACCAGCACAGAATCCACAAAAAAAGGAACACGAGCTATAAGCTCCCTTGCCTTTTGGAGACATATCTTGCGAGGAGTGTCCACAGGTACATCGGTTATAAAACCAACCGCATCCACCCCGGAATGTACTGCAAGATCAACGTCTTCAGCAGACTTCATTCCGCAGACTTTGACCCGTGTTAAATGCCTCATTATCCACCTTATTACCAGATGTAAATTCCACTAATTTTTTAAGCTTATTCAATGCCTTCTTGCTATCAATAGCATATTCCGCTAAAGGAATAGCATCTTTTATCGAGTTTGCCAGTCCTGCAACATATATAGCTGCAGCGGCATTGACAACGACTATATCACGTTTTGCGCCCTTTTCCCCATTGAGAATATACAGGAGGTCCCTGGCATTTTCTTCAGGAGTGCCGCCCACAATATCAGTGGCATTTGCCCTTGCGACCCCAAGTTCTTCAGGAGTTATCGTATAATTTGAGATGACACCATCCTTAAGTTCAGCAACAAATGTTTCAGAAAGTGTTGAGATCTCATCCATGCCATCCCCGTGGAAGACCAATACATGTTCCTTTCCGAGTTTTTTGAGGACCTCGGCCATAAGATTACAAAGACCTTTGTCAAAGACCCCGATAACCTGTGCCTTTGCACCAGTTGGATTTGTCAGAGGACCGAGAATATTGAACATTGTCCTTACAGCAAGCTCTTTTCTTGGACCTATCACCCTCTTCATTGCAGGGTGGAATTTGGGAGCCAGCATGAAGCCGATACCAATGTCCTCAATTGACCTTTTAACATTATCAGGATCCAGATCGATTTTAACACCCAGCTCTTTGAGAACATCTGCACTACCGGAAAGTGATGTGAACGAATGGTTTCCGTGTTTTGCAACGTTCACACCTGCACCTGCAGCAACGATTGCGGCAGCTGTTGAAATATTAATAGTATTGTGCCGATCCCCTCCCGTGCCACAGGTATCAACGAGTATACCATCAACCTTAGGGCGGATCATGTTTGCAACTTTTAGCATCCCTTTTGCAAACCCTGCCACCTCATCAGGAGTTTCACCTTTCATTTTCATACCCATCACAAATGCACCGACCTGTGCATCAGTAGCACTTTCGAGTATCTGTCCCATGGCAGCTTCAGATTCTGCCATTGAAAGATCATGACCATCAATTAATTGTTGTAGATAATATTTCATGTAATCACCTTTGCATTTGTGTACAAGTATGTACATTAATGTATAATTGTGCGACTTCTATATAAACCTTTCTGGACTTAACAAAAAAGTCAAAAAACAAACACAGTATATAATATATTAGGAATTTAATAATATGAAGATATATATACAAATGTACCAATTCGCTTGATAGTAAAAAATGTGAATTCCACAGGAGATAATCTACTGAAACCCAATGAGAATACTAAAGGGATGAAATTGTTAGAGGTTCAGAAGGACATTGCAATAGCTTTTGCTTTGGCAAAAGATACTGAAGAAGCAATGTGGCATCTTGTCAACCATATTAGTACAATCGAAGGAATAGATTCTGTCAAAGCATATCTTTTTGATAAAGATGTAAATGAGTTTTACTTGACATCAGACTCCAGTAAAGGAAAGGACATTATTGAAAAAGACTTCATCAACAGTAAAGATGCTATTTTTGAAAGTATTCAAAGAGGAGACAGAATACACATCAAAAACAGCGATCTTAAAAAGCCATTACCAACATATCCAAACCTAGAAAAAGGATATGATATTGCAGTCATTCCCGTTAAACAAAATGAAAATGTAATTGCAGTATTGTACATATCAAAGTATGGCCATGAAAAAATAAGCGACCATAAAAAAGATGTAATGGAGACAGTCACATCAAATCTTGGCGAGCTGATTGCGCGAGTACAAGAGATAGAAGATCTCCAAAAAAGAGAGATATTTTCAAAAGAAGTGATATCAAGCCTCCCTCTTGGCATGATCACCGTTAAGAAAAATGGAGAAATTACATCAGCAAATCCTTTTCTATTAAATATTCTGGGATCACCTTCAGAAGAAGCGACCCGAAAATTCAATATCCTTGAACACACGCCACTTATAGAAAATGGCATCTCAGACCTTATGCATAAATGCATGGAATCCGGAGAAATTATTGTTTCCGAAAACCCTTATAGATCCGCGTGGGGAAAAGAACTGTACATGCACATTAGCATTGTCCCCATAATAGATGAAAATGGGATAGTGACACACTGTCATGCACTTGTTGAAGATATTACTGAAAAGAAGAAAATAAAACAGGATCTTAAAGAAAGGGATGATAGACTCCAAAGCATATTTCGAGCAGCTCCGACAGGAATTGGAATGACCAGAGGCAGGGTAATTAAAGAGGTTAATGAAAAAATTTGTAAAATTACCGGTTACACAAAGGAAGAACTGATAGGTGCCAAAGCACAGATGTTATACACCAGTGATGAAGACTACAAATATGTAGGCACTGAGAAATATGACCAGATGCGGAAATATGGAAGTGGAACAGTCGAAACAAAATGGCAACGGAAGGATGGAAGTGTTTTAGATATCCTTTTGAGTTCTTCACCCATTGATCCAAATGATCATACAAAAGGAATTACATTTACTGCACTTGATATTACTGGTCGAAAGAGGATGGAGAATGCTCTAAAAGAGAGTAATGAACGGTTCAGGACTATTGTGGAGCAGGCAACCGAAGAAATATTTGCATATGACATTGAAGGAAAGATCATTCTTGTGAACGATCTTGCATCAAAGAATACCGGTTACACGAAGGAAGAGCTTCTTGCCATGAACATAGCTGACATTTGTCTTTTAAAACAATGTGGAAACAGTGGAAAGATCATAGAATACAAGGATGATGTTTTTGAGACTAAACATAGAAAAAAGGATGGTACTGCATATCCAGTTGAAGTAAGGATCACACCGATCTCATTTGCAGGAAAACAGATAATTCTTGAACTGTCACATGACATTTCAAAGAGTAAACGTGCAAAGGAAGCTATGCTCACAGCCAAGCTTGCAGCAGAAGCAGCAAATCGTACAAAGAGCGAATTTTTAGCTAATATGAGCCATGAACTAAGGACTCCACTAAATTCAGTTATCGGTTTTTCAGAAGTGCTGATGAGACAAACATCCGGCAGTATGAACCCCGTACAAAGGAAATATGCAAATCATATCCACAAAAATGGAAAAAATCTGTTAGCCATTATCAATAATATCCTCACCTTATCAAAGATCGAAACTGGGGAAATGGACATTCATCATACGACCTTTGCAACAAAAAAGATCATCGAAGAAATTGAATTAATGACCAGAGGACTCTCTAAAAAGAAATATATTGATGTGACCATCAAAACCAGTTCAGATGTATATATAGAGTCCGATCTTAGAAAATTCAATACTATTTTGTATAACCTTCTGAACAATGCCATCAAGTTCACCCCCGAAAGCGGCAGGATCATTATTGAAGAAAAAGTTGTCGATGACAGATTACAGGTTTCATTGACCGATACAGGAATAGGTATTGCTGAAGAGGACATTAAAAACCTTTTCAAGCCTTTTGGACAACTCGATTCATCAAGCACAAGGAAATTTGGAGGAACAGGCATCGGCCTTATTCTTGTGAAGAAATACCTTGATATGCTGGACGGGACGATCCTGGTGGAAAGTGAACTGGGACAAGGGTCAAGGTTCACATTCACATTACCAATAAAAACTGAAAATTCCCATGAAGGATAAATAAAGAGAATAAAGAATTAAAGGAAGGAAATGACCGGATCAGACCTTTTCAGGTTCCAATCCGATCATATCATATATTTTATTCATGTCAAGATTTTCACGAGCAACGTCTGCAAGTTCATCATAGGGATCCTTATCAGGAATCTCCTCTTCCTTGAACTCGATACCCTTCTTTTCAAGAAGATAACTGATAAGAGCACGCCTTATGTTGACATTATCAAAGAGACCATGCAGATAGGTGCCTATAACAAGACCACTATCATCTGCACAACCATCATCGCCAAACACCGGTTTTTTCGAGGAGGAAAGACCCATGTGTATCTCATATCCCGTTACATCCTCACCTTTGATGCTGTCAAAGATAGGACCACTTTCTTTAACGGTCTTGGTCACCTGAACCGTGCGCTTTTCATAGGCATCAAAAACTGTCTCGATGTCCAAAAGTCCAAGTCCATCTAAACGAGCAGATTCGCCCCCTTCTATACCGGAATCAACGATAGAATTACCCAACATCTGGTAACCACCGCAGATGCCAAGTATTGGGACTTTGCCATAAAAGGACTTGATCTTGTCAGCCATGCCACTTTCCACGAGGTCATTCAGATCACTGGTAGTGTTCTTTGTACCCGGGATGATGATAGCATCGGGGTTGCCAAGGTCATCGGAAAGGTCGACATACCTTACCTTTGCCATGTGCTCAAGAGGTTCAAAATCTGTGAAATTCGATATCCTTGTCAGCCTTATTACTGCGATCTCAACATCATAGTTTTCACCGTCATCTGCAGATTTGTCACCGATGGACACCGAATCTTCTGAAGGGATACGAAGTTTGAAATGAGGCATTACGCCAAGGACCGGAATCCCTGTGAGCTCTTCGAGTTCAGTCAATCCTGACTCAAGTATAGCTGGATCGCCCCTGAACTTGTTTATGATCAGGCCACGTACATTCTTGCGAACATCCTCTGGCAATAACTTGATCGTTCCATACAGACTTGCGAAAACACCACCTCGTTCGATATCCCCAACAAGAATGATCGGAGCATCGGTTATCCTTGCAGTCCCTATGTTGACGATGTCACGCTCATAGAGGTTGATCTCGGCAGCACCGCCTGCACCCTCCATCACGATGAGATCGTATTCATCCTCGAGCCTTTTAAGAGCACCCCTTAATACATCGTGGGTCTCTTCTATGGAATCATAATAAGCACCCGCGCTCTTATCAGCATAGGGTTCACCCAGAAGTATGACCTGTGAGACACGATCCCCTTTCGGTTTGAGAAGAACAGGATTCATGTCCGCTGTAGGTTCCACCCCAGCAGCCTTTGCCTGGATTGCCTGTGCGATACCGATCTCTTTACCATCTACCGTTATCCATGAGTTGAGGCTCATGTTCTGTGCTTTAAAGGGAGCCACCTTGTGTTCAGCAGAGAATATGCGACATAGGGCTGTCACTATTGCACTTTTGCCAACATGTGAGGCTGTACCCAATACTAACAAATGTTTTTTATTAACGTTATTTGCAATCATTCACAACAACCTTTTATGTGACAACGTTTATTATGCTATATCTAATTAACTCCAATTTACTTTAGTTAGGTGAAAAATGTCAGAACTATTGCACATAAGCGGGGGCCCTACAAAGCCAGAGGTCATTGCGATCTCATTGTTAAAACTTGACCTGAAAGATGGAATCACGTTCTATGATGTTGGTTGTGGAACAGGCGCTGTATCCATCGAAGCTTCAAAGACTGCACGCAATTTCAAAGTGGTTGCGATCGATGCAAGGGAAGAAGCTATTGAGGTTGCAAGGACAAACTTCAGGAATTTCGGCATTGAAGATGTCACATTGATACATGGGGAATCTTCAGAAGCCATAGACAAGAACGCTGATATTGGGTCTATTGACTGTGCATTTGTTGGCGGCACCAAGAACATATCCAAAGTATTGGATGTGCTCTATGAGAAAAAGGCAAGAAATATTGTTGTCAATGCTGTAAGGATCGAAACCGTTGTCACTACAATGAACAAGATGAAAGAGCTTGGCATTTTTTCCGAAGTTGTTCATGTGACCATTACAAGAGGATACGAGCTTACCGGAGAGACCATGTTCAAGCCCGAAAATCCTGTATATATAGTAGTAGGAAAACTTTCTAACGCTTAATAAGGTTTACATTAGATACGTTCGATTAAAATTATGGAGATAGAAATATGTTGATAGGAGTAGGACTTGGACCAGGTGACCCGGAGCTTCTTACACTTAAAGCCGTGAATATTCTCAAGAACAGCGATAAGGTGTATGTGCCAGGGAACATGGCTGCAAAACTTGTAGAGCCATATGCGACCCCAGAGATATTGGATTTCCCAATGTTAAGGGATTATGATGTGCTGAACGAAGTGTGGAAGAAGAATGCAGACCTTATTGCGGATGAAGCAAGGAACGGTACTGTTGTATTCGGTCTTATTGGAGACCCTAATTTCTTTTCTACGTTCACACATTTAAAACGTGTCATGAACAAACATTATCCTGATGTAGAGACCTCTACAGTACCAGGGATCAGCTCGATCACATCTTTTGCAGCAAGAGCAGATGCTGAAGTTGACACTTCGTTCGAGGTCAGCGATGGTTCTGAAACAAAGCACAAGATCAGGCTTAAAGCAAACCGTCCAAGGCAATTGATCGAGGAGTTCAGCAAGGAAGGATATACAGATTTCATCTTTGCAGAGAGACTATTCTCCGACAAAGAGGTCATCATCAAGAACCGCGAAGATATCCCCGAAAAAGGAAACTATTTCAGCATTGTTTATGCTAAGAAGGATTAAAACAGGTGTTTTCAATGACAGATAAAGTTGTTACTTTTGTGGGTGCCGGACCGGGTAACCCAAAACTTATCACATTACTCGGCAAGGAAAAGCTGGAAGAGGCAGACCTTGTGATATATGCAGGTTCACTTGTGAACCCTGTTGTAGTGGACTACTGCAAGGGAGAAAAGGTTGACAGCTATGGCCTTACCCTTGAAGACATATCCAAGAGGATAGCAGATGCCCTGGAAGAAGGAAAGAAAGTAGTTCGCCTTCACAGTGGTGATCCATCCCTTTACGGTAACGTCGTTGAACAGATGGGAGAGCTGAAGAAGTACGGTGTTACAGTTGAACGTGTTCCGGGAGTTTCTTCCGTATTCGCAACTGCTGCAGCGCTCAATACACAGCTTACCCTCAATGGTGTTTCTGACACACTTATTATTACACGTCCTGCAGGAAAGACCCTTGAAGAGGATAAACTCAAGGAACTTTCAAGGCACAACGCAACAATGGCGGTCTTCCTTGGTACCCAGAAGATAGAGGAGATCATGGAAAAGGTAGAGTATTCAGATGATACTCCAGTGGCTGTTGTCTTCCACGCATCATGGCCTGATCAGAAGATCATTTACGGAACTGTTTCCGATATCGCACAGAAGGTCAAGGACGAAGGCATCATACGCTCTGCTATGATCCTTATTGGCGGTGTAGTAGACCCTATCGATTACAGGAGGTCACACCTATACGGAGTGGCGCAAGAACCGCTGTAATCACATTTGAACGTAACCTCGATGTGGCAAACAAACTTGCAGACCACATCGAGGCAGATGTGATAATTTACAAGAAGGATATCTTCAAAGACATATTTGAAGATTATCAGGCAATAGTAGCTGTGTTTGCAACAGGTATCGTTGTGCGGGAGATAGCACCACTTATAGTAGATAAGTGGGAAGATCCTGCCATAGTGGTAGTCGATTCTAACCTGAACTTTGCCATTCCACTGCTCGGAGGACACCACGGTGCCAATGAGCTTGTGAGAAAGATCTCCGAGATAGGAGTGATACCTGTTATCACGACAGCTACTGAAGTACACAACCGCAATTCGGTCGAAGGTATTGCGGCAAAGCTCGGATATGACATAGTCAACAAGGAATCCACAAGGGATGTGAATTGTGCCCTGCTCGACCAGGATGTGGAAGTCCTGGAGATAAGGGGACCAAAGATCGTTATTGTGGATAATGATGTATCTGTCCTGAAAAAAGAAAAGGCGGAGCATTAATGTATATAGGCATAGGCGCCCGAAGAGGAGTGTCGTCCAAAGAGGTCATCAATGCTGTGAATTGCGCATTGGAAGAAGTGAAAGGGGACATGAGCGAAATAGAGATGTTCGCTTCATCCACACTTAAGGAGAACGAGACCGGACTGATAGAAGCCATCAAAGAAATGGGATTTGAGATCAAGTTCCTGCCTGATGATGTTCTGAACGGTTTTGATGTACCGTCTGATTCACAGGCGAGCCGCTTTGGGCTCAAAGGTGTTGCCGAACCGGCAGCGTTAGCATTATCTGATAATAAGAAATTGATACTGGAAAAGAAAGTATATGGAAGGATCACAATTGCAATCGCAGAATGAAAATGAGAACGGGAAATTATTCATCATCGGCATCGGACCAGGCTCTGTAGAACAGCTTACCGTCCGCGCCAGAGATGTTATACTGAATTCAGATTATATTGTCGGTAACGGCACCTATCTTGACCAGATGGCAGAACTTCTGGACAAACAGGAGATAATCCGCAGTGCAATGGGAAAGGAAGTAGACCGTGCTAAGAAAGCAGTGGAGCTTGCAAAAGAGAACAAGGTCGTTTCCATGATAAGCGGCGGCGATGCTAATGTTTACGGCATGGCAGGTCTCGTAATGGAAGTTGCTGAGCATGCTGATCTGGAAGTTGATGTGGAGGTCCTTCCGGGAGTCACAGCAATTACAGCTGGAGCAAGTGTTCTTGGCGCACCTATTGTAAATGACTTTGCCGTCATCAGTCTCAGTGACCTGTTAACACCCTGGGAAGTTATCGAGAAACGCCTGAATGCAGCAGCAGCAGCAGATTTCGTGATCTCACTATACAACCCAAAGAGCAGGCAAAGACATTCCAATTTCTCCAGAGCTATCGATATCATCAAGCAGCACAAGGACGGAAGCGTACCAGTAGGACTTGTCAAGAACGCACTTCGCGGAGAAAGTCAGGACTACATAGTTACAACTCTTGAAGATGTGCTTGACCACAACGACTGGGTCGATATGAGCACAATGATAATCGTCTGTAATGCAGACTCACGCATCTGGAAGAGCAAGAACGGCGAAAAGATAATCACACCCAGGGGGTATCAGAGGAAATATGACTACTGAAACTAGCAGTAAGAAGGACATACCTGAACTTGAAGATCTGGTAGAGATGACGGTCAAGATCGACCCAGAGCTCATAGAAGGATGTTCAGATTCAGGCGCTCGCACCGATGAAGCAAAGACCATCTACATGACCAGTCGCCGCATTGCTCATGACTTGATCGTGAAAGGTGAAAAAGAAACACCTGAAGAACGTGTCACCCAGCGTTGTGTGATCTCCACCGGCGACCCATCCATTGCCGATATCATGCACTATACCGACGATGCAATAGAAGCTGGTGTTAAAGCCATCAAGAACGGTGCTCCGATCTTTGTAGATATCAATATGGTCAAAGCCGGAGTTACAAAGAAAGGGCATGATTGTGAAGTGCTTTGCGTCCTTGATGAGGACCAGAACACAGAAGTTGCTAAAAAGTATGGGATTACAAGGACCGCTGCCGGATTCCTTTTAGCAAGGGACAGGCTTGAAGGTTCTATTGTGGCTATCGGAAATGCACCATCTGCAGCACTTGCAGTGTGCAGGATGATCGAGCACGGAATCAAACCGGCACTTATAGTGGGAACCCCTGTTGGTTTCGTCAACGCTGCAGAATCCAAGGAAGAGATCCGTAAAATGGATGTTCCATCCATCACATGTGTTGGTACACGCGGCGGAACGCCCATGGCTGTTGCTTGTGTCAATGAACTTGTAGCTCTTGCAAAGGAAAAGGATGAGTGCAAGTGCTGTTGCGAGTGTGAGTAAAACTACTCACATCTCTTATTAATTTTAAAATTTATTATTGGTCAATTAGCACATTGGCCTTTCTACATTCTATTTTATAGCAATTGTATGATCAGATCGATCCAGATTCATAGTCTTATGAGCACATTAGTGTAAAGCATCCATATACCGACTATTACCAGGACGAAACCAACCACTTTTTTAAGATACATATCGTACTTTGCGATCAGGCTGAGCTTTGATGAGGAAATATTCGCAGAGTAAGCAATTACAAGCATAGGAATGCCAAGACCCATTGAATATACGAACAACAGGAAGGCACCGTAGAGAAGGTCACCTTCAATTGCTACCAAGGATAAGATAGAAGCAAGTATAGGGCCTACACAGGGGATCCATATGATACCTAAGGAGATACCAAGGAGCAGACCACCCATTAAGCCGTTCTCTTTGAACTGTTTTCCCGAAAGTCTGCCAATAGAGTTGAAAGTCCCAAGATCAAAAAGCAAGGTCAAACCCATCAATATGACAATTATGCCTGCAAATGCAGTAAGGTACATGAGATATTGCTGAAAAAGCGAACCAAAGGCAGATGTTATTATCCCCATGAACACGAATGATAAGGATAGACCGGACACTATGGCAAGAGGCCTTAGTTTACCTTTTGAAGTAGAGTAAGCAAAGATAACAGGTAATAAAGGAAGAACGCAGGGAGATAATATGCTGATAACTCCTGCGATGAATGCTGCTAACGGTGTCGCACTTCCAATATCCATAAAGATCATCCTTGCATGTAAAAGATAGATTCTGTGAAATATTTTTGCTTATTCACTCGTATTTGCACGGTAATCGATAGCATAATCAAGTATGGATTCAAGAACGTATCCATCGACATAACCTATTACTCTTGCTTTGTTACGGGAAGTATCGGTTACACCATCACGCCTCATGAACAGAGAATTTCCATCTTCGACACCTGCTATCACCGTAGTGTCAGGTATGGAATAATATTTGAACTGTGCAGCAAGACCAGGTGAGATCTCTGAATCAATGTACATTACGGTCGCTCTACCTTCATAGTCCCTTGCAAGCTCATCGAGAACAGGGTCAAGTTGAGTGCATGGAGGACACCATTCAGCCCCTATCTTTAAGAGCACAGGTCCATTTACCAGTGCATCATCTATTTGTTGCCGTTCTGTCACAAGAATAGCATCGCGTTCATTTGAATCATATTCCACATCAACAGGAGTAACATCTGAAACACATCCTGCAAGAAGGATTGACAGAGCAAATAAACTAATAACGAGAATCTCTAATTTCATAGATACCACCACCCAGGATCAATTATTTAGTAGAACGTTTTTATTGAATGCAATAATTATGAACATTTTTTCATTTAAAGGTTATGCATAGTTCACACACGTGCCCCCAAAACCGAGTGAATAAAAAAAGAGCAGTTAGGCTCAAGAGAGTCATTTATTAAGTACTTTCCATTTGAGCAATACGCCTTCTTCCATGGTTTCGGAACTTATCAATTCCAGAGACAGGAGATCACCTTTGAGGAACCCTTCCCCATCAATAAGAGTGGGAGAGCTATTACCACCTATGAAGATATTACCTATAAAAGAGAATACCTCATCCACAAGACCATTGGAAAGCAAACCCCAGTTGAGGGTTGCACCGCCCTCGACCATCAATCTCTGAATGCCCATTGAACTTAGCTTATGCATAAGCAGGACAAGATCGACCTTTTCATCACCTGCGGTGATAATTGTTGCTTTTTCTGAAAGGACATCCACCTTTTCTTTCGGAGCAGAGCTTGAGACGGCAACAATGCGCATACCAGTTCCCTTTTTAAAAATGTCCGCATCCAGAGGCGTTCGGGCTTTACTATCCACGACTATACGTATAGGGTCTTCGTCAACTCCTGCACTCTTGCGAACATCACGACGGGACTTAGATTTTACAGTCAGGCTGGGATCGTCTGCGAGAACCGTACCTACCCCCACCATTATCGCATCTGATGATGCACGAAGCTCATCCATTCTATCAAAGTCGAGATCTCCAGAGATACGTACCTGTTTCCTCTCTTTGGTCGAGATTTTACCATCAGCAGACATTGCAGAATTTATGAAGGTAAATGGTCTGTTCATGTGAATTACATCCGGTTAATAAATTAAAAAAGTATCGAAAGGAGAAAACCTCCTTTCAAAATATCTAGGATCAAGCGCTAAGGATGGCTTTTAAAAGATAGCGATCCCTCAAAAGACCTATGAATTTCTGGTTTGCATTGACCACTGGAACCTGATCGATTCTATTCCTTTTCATCTTAAGTGCACATTCGCTGACACCCATATTACTTGATGCTGAGATCAGCTCCTTGACCATGACATCTTTAACAGGCACTGAAGGAACCTTTATCCTTGAGACACTGTAATAAATGCTCATGGTATCCCTCATACTTTCCCAGGTCCATTCATCATCATCTGCACCTGCAGACATGTTGGACACTTCCACAGAGTCTTCAATGACACTTGCACTTATGATATCACGATCAGTGATAAGACCTACAATATCGAGATTGGTGTCAATAACAGGAACTGCTTTTACATGTGCCAGCTCCATGTTCCTTGCCACAACGGGAAGTGGGGTCTCATACCAGACCGGACCTACACCGGAATTGAGATATTCACTTATAGGAGTGGTGATATTCAAATCCACCAGACTGCCCACTACATCAGCAACAGTGATAAGCCCCACAAGCTTTTCGCCTTCTACAACAGGTAACCTTCTGATACCATGCTTCAAAAGAAGACGTGCTGCTATAGTAATATCCTCTTCAGGTCCTATTGAGACAGGATCACGTACCATTAACAGGGCTAATTGTTCCTCTGTAGGTTTCTTTAAAAGATTGGAACGACTCACAATTCCGACCAATTTGTTATCTTTGATAACTGGAAGTCCTGAGACCTTCTTGTCTTTCAAAATGGAAAGAACTTCATCTCTTGATCCGGGAAGGGAAACGCATGCAACGTCCTTCACCATAATGTCTCTGACCAGTGTTTCCTTAGGCATGTTCAATTAACCTCAATAAATTCATTTGTTTACTTCACCGCGTACAACGAGTACGGGCACTTTAGAATTACGAGTGACCTTTTCAGCAACACTTCCAAGAAGGAACCTGTCAATTCCACTTTTACCGAGTGTACCGATCACTATCATATCAATGTTATTTCCTTCTGCAAATTCGATGATCTCATTGCTTGGATGACCTTCCAGAACAGCAGACTCAATTTCCAGTCCCTGAGCTTCACCCAATTCTACAACCTGATTAGATGCATCTTTGCCTTCAGTTTCCAGAAGTTCATACATCATTTCCCATCCGGCATCCATTGGAATGGAAGCAAACGCAGCTGTATCCACAACATATACCACATACAACTTTGCCCCACTCAATTTTGCAAATTCAATACCATATGATATTGCTTTTTTGTTCTGTTCAGAACCATCGGTTGCTACCATTACTTTCTTATACAGTTCGCTAGTCATGTTACCCTCACCATCATTAGTTAGTATAGATTATG
>Ga0255368_10118_pt1 | contig 19005 bp, 22 predicted proteins | sample ANMaggSeSYBR01E6_FD_182094 | JGI IMG/M metagenome (GOLD analysis project Ga0255368, IMG submission 182094) | Sediment cell enrichment communities from methane seep in Santa Monica Basin, California, United Staets - ANME aggregate JGI... | ecosystem: Environmental > Aquatic > Marine > Cold seeps >...
GATGTCGGGATTAAGGCTGTAGGTAATGAGAAGGTCAGAGGACAGGACGCCGGGGTCAAGGTCAAGGTTGTCCACGAAGGGTGCGGGTTCGTCGATGAAGTCGGGTAGGGTGGGGGGTATGTCTGCGGATGAGACTGTGAATTCTGTGCGGTGGGTGATAGTGTCCAGCAGCCGCCTGCCGTACTTTCCGCGGGTAATGATTCCAATTGAAAGCATAGAGGGTATATTGGGATGTAGGAGGGATAAGGGTTTGGAGGAATGATTAGTTGAAGTGAAAAACACAAAATTACACCGAGTTACATAGAATTAAACAGATTATCACGATAAAAAATCGGCTTTACTTGAAATTTTAAGCTCCATCCTCACCATCTTGGACTGGAAGTCCGAGGCATCCATTGGATGGAGGCCGGGCAATGTTTGTCATTCCAGCTAATCCCACTCATTCACATTAATCTTACGATTCAGGATTTCTTCAACCTCCCTAAGCATCATCCGGAGTTGTGGCACGGAATATTGGGCATTGAAAGGGATTGTCAGACGATGTATTCCAAATACTCAAAATTGGTGACGGGTGCCAGAATATGGACCTTCAAAACCTATTTTACGGAGCTTTTTGATAAAATCTCGTCGTTTACAGGGCTTCCACTGGCTCATATGCAGGCTCTTTATTCAAATCAATCTCTGCAATTACTGGCAATGGATGGCCTAGCTTAAGACCTAATAAAATCCACTCTTCGAGAGTGGAATGGATCTCATCTTCGCATTCACGCAAGGTTATTCCAAATGCAACCACTCCTCTACATTGTGGAATTCGCCCAGCATATGTTCCATCATCTAATTTGTCATAGATAGCATGTGCCATTAGCCGATTTACATAGTCAGTAAGAATGAATCGTACTACCATTGTTTTCCACCTATTCTATTTTTTAAACTAACATCGCCTAATATCACGTATTTCTCTGATCTTCTTTTACATTAAGTCTTTCGACCCTCCCCATAAAGGAGTCTCAACCAACCAACCAACCAACCAACCAACCAACCAACCAACCAACCAACCAACCAACCAACCAACCAACTCGACCTCTGACATAAATACTTGCGATATTGGTAGTCACCTATACCCCGGACTCAGCAATTCCCGTTATGGTTGTAAACGCATGCAAGCGAAGGTTTGTTTACTTACCATTTCGTAAACATTTTATGGTATTGCATGCTTCTACTCGCTACATCACAAGGAAAATCAAAGACGAGCGGCGGTATAATTTCAGACAGCTTGGATGAAAACAAAATAAGAGACCGGGAATAGCTGCCCCGGACTTTAAGTTGTGCCATTTGGCCAGTACTCCTATTTATCTAATTATGCATTTATCTCCCTTATAATTTTCAGGTATTCATCAATCAACTGTGCTGAGTATGGCAAGCCAAGTATCTACTATGTGTCACCATTTAACTTTTTTTGTCCCTTCCCGGCCAGTTGCTTGAAGTTCTCACTTGTCACCACTGGTTTGCCGGCCTGGGTTTCGAGACTTTTTATTTTCTTCTGGTTGAACCAAATATGCGTCCAAACCAAACATACCTAATCGAAATATATCAACTGTCTTCATTAAATGATAAGAGATTGTCGGAAAAGTACCTGAAAAACGTCTAAATTGAAACTTCCTGAAATATCGTTAAAACTAAATCACTATGCTGCACCCGGTCAAGTTTAGACAGTAAAGCTAAAATATTCGAAAATTAGACTTTTCCGACAATCTCGATAAACAAAAATATCCGACGTCCTCAAACAGTATAAAATATTGATGCATAATGAGATAGTTACCACTAAGACAATTAACCAATATGATAATTAAATCTCAGCCGTACTTGATTTTAGCTCGACTTAGAGGCGATAAACCTCTCCAGGCACCTGTATTAAAAGACCGCTTATTCACTGATAAGAATAAATTATAAGCAAAATTAGCTAGTCCGTCTACGATTTTGAAATATCTGGCTTGATTCATAACATCTTTTATCAAAGAGAACAATTGCTCCATCACATTGTTAGTTTCTGGAGTGAATCCTTTCTCCAGCAATTTCCTGTTATTAAAATATATTTTTTCAGCATATGAAACTACTTTTTCAGATGCTTTTGACAAATCCATCTCTGAAGCCCGTTTCATAATTTTCTTATAACATAGCGTTGACTCGATAACAGATTCAGCAAGAATTAAATCATTTGCAAGTTTATACAACTCGATTTCGTGTAAAGGAATATTTTCAACGCTTCCAAACTCATCAAGATATTTCTGAGTAACATTTTGCAATTGATGAAATACACAAAATGAATGTGAGACATTAGGTAAAACGTGTGCCACTGCACCAATTATTGCACTATCTTCATCGGAAACAATTTTTGAAATATCTCCTTCAGGTATGCGAGATTTAATTCTGTTTAGAAGCGGGACCAATTCAAGATAACTTGGCATAATGTTAGTTATCTGGAAATCCAGGACGACTTTATCTTCTGTAGCTACAACATAAATAACTTTATATCGGGGCCTTTTCCACTCCCGGTTGGTTAATTCCTTTCCCAGTTGAGCTTCGATATATTTTCTCCATCCAGTTTTGACCCAATGTCCATCGATGTGCAATACTCCATTGAAATCAAAGTCCTGACTTGTCAGTTCCTGGGCTGAGATTTTGCCTTGTATTTGTTCGTATTTCCATAAAGTTGTTGGACATGGTGCTCTTCCTGAAGTATCAGTTAAGCCCTCTGTGAATATCTCACCTGTAATGCGTGAATTCCATAATGTGCACCTACCGTCGTATCTTACACATTTCATTTTTTCATTGTATTCATCGCTGTAATTTGCTGATCCGGTAACACCTATTAACGTGTCATGGTGGTGTTTTTTGCAGTCTGGATTTGAACATATCCAATAGGTGACCGGGCATCGTATGATACCATAGCTTGAAATTGCGAATCGATCATAGTATTCGTTTCGTTTTAAGGGACTTCCACAGATGATACAATGAGTTGGAGAGATGGGTGTGAATAACGAGCACATCCGACCTTCAAATTCAACTTTGGGCAATTCCTGGATAATATGACCATTTTCTACATCCTTTGCAAGTGATTTATTGATAGACTGATTACCTTTTGCCATACATTATGATATATATCCCATGGCGTATAAAGTTTATTATTTAACCTATAATTAAAATTTGATAGTAACGGGAGTACTTAATTTTAAATGTCGTTGTCGCCAGAAAATAATAAAAAGTCTCTTTCTTTCAGATAACCCGGAAATTGGGAAGTCTCTTCGAAATATTCTAAAATGGCTGCTTATCAGGTGCACAGGTCGGGTAGCAGGTTAAAATGTATACATCAAGCTCAGGATTACTTAATAAAGATTCAATTGACTCATCATGAACCACACTCCGAACACCACCAAAAACCCACCGCACCCAATCAGCACCCATTGATAGGTCCCCTCAGACATAAGCGACCTCCCCCTGCTTATCGCAGTAGACACGAAAGTGTACCAGCTCAGGTCTGCCATAAAGTGACCCAACAGGAATATAGAAGCAACAAACAGGCTGGTCTCAAGCCCCATAAGAACCAGCCCCGCCCCTGCCGTCAGCCACCACAGCCAGAAATACGGATGGGATACTGACGTGATCACACCGGCAGCAAATGGGCTCTTGAACACACTACTGCCCCCCGAAAAGGTGGCATTTTTCCCTTCCTTGATAGTTAAGATGCCGAACACCACCAGTACCGCACCCCCGATAACAGATATCCAGAGAATGGCACCCTGGGTCGCCAGGGTTGAAAACCCGGCCACTATAAAGATAAATAACATAACCTCGACCAGGGCATGGCCCGATACAACCAGGGGACCGCTTGTCCAGCCTTTTTTCAGGGAAGTTTCGATAGTAGCAAAGAGCATAGGTCCGGGTACAAGTGCACCGGTCAATCCAACACTAAAACCGATGCCCAGCATTTTTAGTATTTCTAACATTACCCGAAATCCGGTAAAAAAAGTTTATTTCCCGGGTGTGAATGCCATGATATCGTGTTTGATATGATCAAGGGTCTTCTTGATATGTATTTTATCCACGCTACCAACATCCGGGATTGGACAGGCATAAAAAAATGCCCATCCTTGCAGTATTTTTACAGTATTATCTCAATATCCAGTTGTTCTGCCAGTTCCTTATACCTGTTTCTGATAGTCACTTCCGTGACACCAGCTACTTCTGCCACTTCCCGCTGGGTCCTGCGCTCGCCGCACAGGATGCTGGATATATAGATCGCTGCCGCAGCCACACCAGTAGGTCCACGTCCGGAGGTGAGTTCCTTCTCTGCTGCCTGCCTCAGGATCTCTACACCCTTGGACTGCACTTCACCATGCAGGTTCAGGCCAGAGCAGAACCTTGGGATATAGTCAATAGGTGAAGTAGGCATGAGTTTCAGGCCCAGTTCCCTGGAAATGAACCGGTATGTACGACCGATCTCCTTACGGCTGACCCTGGATACTTCAGCGATCTCGTCCAGTGTCCTTGGTACATTACACTGCCTGCAGGCTGCATACAGTGCAGAAGCAGCCACACCCTCAATACTCCGGCCCCTGATCAGGTTCATGTCAACAGCCTTGCGGTAGACCACAGCCGCAGTTTCCCGCACATTCCGGGACAGGCCCAGTGCACTGGCCATCCTGTCCAGTTCTGATAATGCAAAGGCTAAATTCCTCTCAGTAGCATTGCTGACCCTGATGCGACGCTGCCATTTTCGCAGCCTGTATAACTGGGCCCTGCTTTTTGATGATATGGATTTACCGTAAGAATCGCGGTTTCGCCAGTCGATCATGGTTGACAGGCCCTTGTCATGAATGGTATAGGTCATGGGCGCGCCCACCCTGCTTCTCTTCATACGCTGGTCGTGGTCGAACGCTCTCCATTCCGGTCCCTGGTCAATGAACTCGGAATCGACCACAAGACCGCAATCATTACACACAAGTTCCGCCCGCTCATAATCCTGTACCAGACTGCGGCTACCGCACTCGGGACATTCCACAGTAGGCTTCTCGAATGATCCGACCTTTTCCTTTTCCTTTCTGAGCTTTATACTCTCACGTATTTTACTTCTCTCAGATCTCTCAACTTCTTTTTCTTTTTCTAATTCAGCCATTATTACTAATCCCTCTGCTTCAATCTTATTATTAATATAATATTGTCATTCATGTGAAAAACTGCAACCATTTTGTAATTATTTCACATATACGTGCTTACCTTTGAAACCCCTCAGATTTTCTCCGGCCACATTCTTAAAAACTCTCACTGAAAAATACGGTTGGTCCACAGGTCCGAACACATCATTGACCTTTCCGATCTTCGTTTTTCTCCTGTCAAAAACCAGGTTATTTATCCTGAATAACTTCTTATTACCAGTCTTATTTGTTTTATCCCCTCTGACGATTAAGTTTTTATGGCTTGAAGTATGTAAAACCGTTCCTAATATTTTCAATAATACACCTCAACAAAAGTAACATAAATATGCTAGCGATATTATATAAAGTTATCGCAAGTAATATATTATCTGGTGTTTATCAGACTTAAAGGTTTTGAAAACAATACCTCTTGTGCATGTTTTTCACTTAACCCTGCACCCATAGCGATATTAAGCGCCTCATCATCAGTGACCAGATCCCCTGGTGAATGGGAATCGGTACCAACTATCAGATCTGCCCCAACCTCTTCAGCTATTCTTACCACATGACCGTTGGCCCGGTTATGCCCGCAGCGTGCGGTGATCTCCAGGCATACCCCAAGATCTGCTGCCAGTAGTGCATCCTCTTTAGAGATCAATCCCGGGTGTGCCAGTATATCGGCCCCTGCCTCGATAGCAGCCCTGTTCGTCCCGGTCAGCACAGGCTCGACAAGCGTTTCCCCGTGTACCACAACTATCTCAGAGCCCAGTTCACGTGCAAGATCAACCAATGCCGGTATCTTCTGCGGGGGCACATGGGTTATCTCAACCCCTGCAAGTACCCGGATATCCCATACCTCTTCAAGATACCTGGCTTTCTTGATCCCGTCCAGTACATACTCTATATTAGTAAAATCCACATGGTCCGTAATAGCAATGGCAGTATAGCCATGGACCACCGCTCTGCGAACAAGTTCGCTTGGAAGCAGTTCACCGTCGCTGAATATTGAATGGGTATGAAGGTCTATCATTGTCATTTCCATTTATATCATGATTCATTTTATACTTATCGTAAAAGCATTAGAAAAACTTTTGAATCAGTAGAATCACTTATAAGTTATGACTGGCCCGCTGGACAGAAAACGTTTCACTCTGATTGTGGGTATCGTGGTTATAGCAGTTGCTCTTTTGATCGTATATCTTTCATGGGTATTCGTAAATGTGATCATATTGAGCATATTCGGCGCGTTTGTACTGAGGCCCCTGGATAAAAAGCTTCGAAAAATTACCAGGATCAAGAACCGACAGATATCAGCGATCCTGACCATCACCATCGTGGCATTGACTTTTTCAGGCCTGTTCCTGAACATCATATTCATCCTGGGCTCGGAACTGGCAAAATTCCAGCCTGATGTCCTGCAAACCGACATAAATATGCTGATAGATTATGGCATGGAACTGATTGGCAAGTACATCCCCACCAGCATACAGGAAAACATGAAGTCCAATCTTTCCAGTTCGGCATCTTCTGCCATACTGTTCATAGTAAGCATTGCACAGCGTGTTGTATTGAATTTCATATCCAATATAGCGATATTTGCCATGCAACTGGGAGTAGTGGTATTTTTACTTTATTACCTGCTCATCGACGGCGAAAATATTGTTAAGACCTTTATTGATATCCTGCCTTCTAACAGGGTAGAGATCGTAAAGGAATTCCTGCAGCACCTGAATAGTATATATAACAGCCTTTTCAATGTTTACTTGATCGTTTGCGTGCTGACAGGTATAATCGGCGGCATCGGCCTGATGCTTATCGGTGTACCATATCCTATTATGTGGGGGGCAGTCATTGCAGTCCTGTCCCTGCTGCCGATCGTGGGACCGGGCACATTCTATATACCGGCAGCCATCTATTATTATATTTTCAATGAACCGATGAAGGCCGTGGTGATCGTAGTATTTGGCTGGTTGTTCCTTGAGACTATTCCCGGCAACATTATCAGGCCCAGACTGATGATGCAAAGTGGAAATATCCATCCAATCATAACACTGCTGTCCTTTACTGCCCCACTGTTCGTGGTCGGTGCCATGGGGATAATAATCGGACCTGCTGCTTACGGTTTCATGCTTGCTTTATACAGGACATATACTGGATTTGAGGTAATAACCAAATCTGGAAACAAGGAGATCGAAGAAAAGGCTGGAACCCAAGCAGAGGATGAAAACCCACCTGAAGATAAAACTCAACCTGGAGATGAAATCCAACCTGAAGTTAAAACTCAATCCGGAGATGAAATCCAATCCGAAGATAAAACTCAATCTGGAGACAAAACCTAAACTGAAGATAAAACCCAAAGATGAAGTTTAGGGTTTAACAACCTCATTTTCCAAAGTACCCAAGCCCTCTATCTCTATCTCCACCGTATCCCCATGATTAAGCTGGCCCACACCTGCAGGCGTGCCGGTAGCTATGACATCACCCTTTTCCAGTGTCATGATATGGGAAATAAATTCTATCAGTGCCGGGATATCGAAAATCATATTATTTACACTGGAATCCTGCCTTAACCGGCCGTTGACCCTGGAACGGATATATGCATTTGATATATCCACATTTTCGGCCATGACCACAAATGGGCCAACCGGTGCAAAAGTATCAAAGCTCTTCGCCCTGGTCCACTGACCATCTGCCTTTTGGATATCGCGAGCTGTTACATCGTTAAAACAGGTATATCCCAGTATCACATCACCTGCGTGTGTGGCAGAAACGTTTTTGCACCGCTTACCGATCACAACTGCAAGTTCTGCCTCATAATCCACATGTCGGGACTCGGGAGGATAGATGATCATATCACCATGCCCGATAACAGCAGAAGGAGGTTTCAGGAAGATAACAGGACAACCGGGCAGTTCCATATCAAGTTCCCTGGCATGGTCGATGTAATTCAATCCCACACATACGATCTTGCCCGGGGTCACAGGGGGGAGTGTCTCCAGTTCATCCAGGGTATAAGTATCACAATACAGCCCCCGTTCCACGACAACTCTGTCACCTTTTACAGTGCCGGTAAATACTTCATCATCTAACCTGAATCTGCCCATCATATTATTTCACTACCTGTTACACTACCATACTACCATACTACCATACTACCATGAATCAACTAAATATCTAAAACATTATCTTTTTTCCTGTGGCATCCCTGTGGTACTTCCCCAATTCACTTTTTATGAGCAGATCACCACTGAACACCGGGCCGTCCCTGCATACCCTCAGACCCGATGGATCAATGGTACATGCGCCGCATACACCGATACCACACTTGAAATACCTATGAAGACTTAATTGAGCCATTGCCTCAAGCCCTGCTGCCTGTAGAATATCCAGCACGCTTTTCATCATCAACTCCGGACCGCAGATATAGAACTGGTCAAACCCGGCCAGGTTGAACATGTCCATTGCTCCTGTTATAAACCCGTGATGACCTTTACTTCCATCGTCAGTAGCTATACTGACCACACCGCATTTTGAGAAATATTCCTCGAAAAGCAGTTCATCCGCTGTACTGGCACCTATCAGGATAGTAACATCCAGGCCAAGGGATTGGGCTTGCTGCGCCAAGGGCAGCAGGGGTGCACCACCCACGCCGCCTGCAATGACCATAATCTTATTACCTTTCCCATTCCCATTTCCTCCCCCGTCTCTGTCTCCGTCTCCTCTCACTTCCCCTTTCACTTCAAAACCATTCCCGAACGGCCCCCTGATGCCAATACTATCGCCCACTCCCAGCCGTGACAGTGCCTCAGTAGCCTCGCCCACCCTCTGCACAGTGATGCTGCCCGGGTGTGACAGGGCCATTGGGATTTCATCCAGGCCCCGGACCCACACCATCACGAACTGTCCGGGTGCAGCATCCGGTTCAATGTCGGTCCTGAGAGTAATTATGGTAGGGGTCTCCCTGACAATCTGTGTTATTACCGCATTTACAGGTCTCACAGTCCCACCTTCCTGTGGGTAAGTCCGATTATATCGTCCAAGCAATGATCATTGGCCTTCATGTAAGCAGACAATCCACTGGTAATCTCACTGAAAATATTGACATTATCATACACGGCAGAGCCCACCTGTACCGCCGAAGCCCCGGCCATCATCATCTCCACTGCATCCTGCCAGCTTCCGATACCGCCAACACCTATGACAGGTATATCCAGTGCTTTATGCAGATCGTATACGCATTTTACAGCCACCGGACGTACTGCAGGGCCGGAAAGGCCACCGTACAGGTTGCCAAGGATTGGATACCCGCTATGGATATCTATCGCCATGCCCCGCACCGTATTGATCGCGACAACAGCATCGGCTCCACCCCTGCTCGCAGCCTCACCGATCTCCACGATATCTGTGACATTCGGGGTGAGCTTGACCCACACCGGTAAATCGGTTGTCCGTTTGGCAGCCCTGGTGATCTCTTCCACCAGTACCGGGTCAGTACCAACTACAGTTCCGTAACCACTGGCATGGGGGCAGCTCACATTTAATTCATAGGCACTGGCACCCTCCAGTCCGATAATTATTTCTGCAAACTCATCCGGATGTGCCCCGAAAACGCTGGCGATCACAGGAACACCGCCTTCACTGGCAATCGAAAGTTCTTTCCTGAAATCCCTGTAAGACGGATTTGGCAGGCCCATTGCATTCAGGAAACCACAATCCAGTTTGAGCATGGTGGGGTTGGGGTGGCCTTCCTTTGGCTCGGAGCCTATGGACTTTGTGACCACGGCACCCGCACCTTCCCCTGCCATACGCCTCAGTGAGGCACCTGTGGTGCCAAGAACGCCTGCCGCCAGTATGGTCGGGTTTTCCAGTTCAAGACCGGTAAGTTGTATCGAAATATCGGTTGCGGACATACTATCCATAGACCTCGTCAACCGTATATCCGTTATGCACAACCTTTGATATTTTTCTCACCAGGACGGCCGGGTCATCTGCCTGGAATACGTTCCTTCCTATTGCCACACCCCGCCCGCCTGACTGTATAGAATCATATACCATCTGCAAAAGATCACGCTCTGTCTCCATTCGGGGTCCTCCGGCTACAACTATTGGTACAGGACAGCCGTTCACCACTTCCCGAAACGAATCCGGGTCACCGGTATAATTTGTCTTGACAATATCTGCGCCAAGTTCGGCACCTACCCTGGCCGCATGCCTGACGTACTCTACATCATGTTCGGAATTAACCTTTGGTCCCCTTGGATACATCATTGCCACCAGGGGCATACCCCATTCATCGCATTTGCTGGCGATCATGCCCAGTCCCTTCAACATCTCTGCTTCATCCTCGGCACCAATGTTAATATGTACCGATACTGCATCTGCTCCCACTTTTATTGCCTCTTCCACTGAGGTGACCAGTACCTTATGGTTGGGGTCTGGGCCCAGTGAAGTGGATGCTGACAGGTGTATGATCAGTCCCACATCCCTGCCATAACCACGGTGGCCGTACTTGGGTAAGCCCATGTGTCCCAGTACAGCATTGGCACCGCCTTCCGCCACTTTGTTCACCATTTTAGACAGGTCGGTCAATCCTTTAATGGGACCTGCACCAACACCATGATCCATGGGAATAATGATGGTCCGGAGAGTTTCCCTGTTAAAAATCCGTTCCATCCGTACCAATTTCCCAATGTTTAGAGACCTTATGACATTCGTTTGCATGTGTTCCACCTGGAATATTCAAGGTTCTGATTGTACTTATTTATTTAGATTTTAGTATTTATTTCACGTTTCTAAAATTATTCACTTTTAATAATTTAAAAAAAGTACTTATCCTAATAGATAACAACAATATATTTGGTTGAAAAACAATGATGAAAAATAACATTTTATTAAGAGACATTATGACAAGGGGGGTAACTTCGGTTCCCATGGATATCACCCTTAGAGAAGTTGCAAAAATAATGGTTGACCAGAACGTTTCTGGCGTAGCAGTTACAGACCATAACGGGGAAATTATGGGATTTATCACAGAAATGGACATGTTGCATGTAGTTGTCGATAAATCACTGCTGGATAACACTGCCGAAGCAATAATGACGACTTCGTTAAAATCGATTAGCCCTTCCACTGATCTGGAAACTGCTTCCAGTGTCATGTTGGATGCACGTATTCACAGACTGATCATACTATCCGAACCAGGTATGGGGGCATCAGATCGTCCTGTGGGTATTCTCAGTGCCAGTGATATCATCAGGCAACTGACGCTGTAAGAATATACGCTGCAAGGACTTATTTTCGCATCGGTGGGAGCCTGCAAAGTTTCGAGCTTAGCTGTGCGTGTATCCTGATTATGTCATATTTAGTCAACAGTCCGGACAGCCTTGTGGGATCATCTCTGTCCACAACAGGCAGTCGTCCGATATTGTTATCCAGCAATTTCCTTAAGGCTTCTTCAAGATTCTCGTCTTCATATGTCACAATCAGCGAGCGGGTCATAATATCACCGGCAGTTACACTGTCCCTTTCATTGGTGGGGACTTTTTCCGCATCCTCAAAGGTCACCATACCGACCAGCTCCAGGTTATCCAGGACAGGATACCCCAGATGACCGTATTTATGGATGAGGTTCAGCACTGTCTGAATCTTTGTGGTAGGGTCGATTGTGATGATATCGCTACTCATAGCTTCCTTTGCCGTTACAAGTTCCAGCACATCTATTGTCATCTCACGACGGTGGGCAGGTGAGTCCATCCTTGTGGGCACCTGTTTTTTATATATGGACCATTTGCCTGACAGAACATATGCCAGGGTGGAGGCAAGCATAAGGGGCGGCAGCAGGTTGTAGTTGCCTGTTAGTTCTGATACCATTATTATTGCGGCGATGGGTGTTTTTGCCACACCTGCAAGCAGGGCTGCCGTCCCGACCAGCACAAAGGTAGCTGGCTGCAATACTATAGTGGGGAACAAAGTATGGAAGGTCAGTCCCAGCACGCCGCCCAGCATAGCCCCAATTACCAGTGAGGGAGCGAACACACCACCGCTGCCACCGCTGCTGATGGTAAAGGATGTGGCAAGGATCTTGGCGAATACCAGTAGCAGCATAAGCCCTACTACAAGTTGCTGGTCTAAGGCCTGTTGGATGAGCCCGTATCCTACACCCAGGCTTTCAGGTATGAAAAATGCAAGGATGCCAAGTAAAAAGCCGCCGATGGCAGGCCTGTAATGCCGGGGTATGGTCAACCTGTTGAAGACGTTCTTCATACCGTAGAAGATATGTACATAAAAGATACCAACGGCTGCACATGCGATACCAAGCAGTGCATAGAAAACAAGTTCGTAGGGGTTGGTGAACTGGTAATTGGGCATGATGAACATGGAACCCCAGCCGAACACTGAACAGAATATGGAATAAGCGATGGTGGACGAGATAAAGGCGGGCACGATGCCCTCTGATTCCGAGCCCTGCCTGTACAGTACTTCGATTGCGAATATTGCGCCGCCAAGTGGGGCCTTGAATATGCTGCCCACACCGGCAGCCATGCCGCATATTACGAGAATGCGGCGGTCCCGGTCACTAAGATGGAGCCTGGTGGCAAGTATGGAACCAAAACCTGCACTGATCTGGGATATTGGTCCTTCCCTGCCTGCGCTTCCTCCTGAGCCAATGGTTATCATGGATGTCAGTGCTTTAATGAAGGGGACCCTGGTTTTGATTTTGCCTTGCTTATGGTGATAGGAATCGATAACCGAATTAGTACCTTCTCCTTCTGCTTCAGGGGCAAAGCGGTACACCAGGTAGCCTGCAAGCAGTCCGCCGAGCATGGGGAGCAGTATTAATAATAAACGGTTGGGCTCGCCTGTAACAACGGGTAGGAGGTCAACATCACCTCGTGGGGTAATAGGGAAATATCCGCCGATGCCGCCTAATAGGTAATAGGTGGCATAATACAGGCCTGAATAGAATATGATGGCAACAATCCCGCCCACAATACCTACAAGGATGCTGAGGGCTGTCCATCTCTGGACTTCTTTCAGGTCGAGTTCACGTATTATTTCATTTATCTTGCTGCTGAAGTCCATTTTTATCACACCAACCTGGGGGTGTGAATGGTTGATGAATTTGTGTAGTGGATAATGAATTCAGTGGGTAATTGGTGTTTTAGAAATGACTGTCGAGTTTTTCCTGGGATAAAAGAATTTGCAGTACCCGTTTGTTCAACCTTCTTTGATTTTTCAGGTGTTATTAATACAGTATGAGTAATAAGGTTAATGTATTACAAATTTGTGGAATTTATTTGGTTGTTAAATTTGCTGCGAAAATAGCATTTTCATGCTTATGGGTGTCTTGGAGGGGCATGAAAGTTCCAGATTTTCAGATTATTCCAGGGATGGTTGATTTTCGTATAATATCTCCTGATGTGAATATTTTATCTTTGCGAAGCCAGGGATTTGCTCTATTGTCTATCAGAATATTAGCAAAACCACAATTTTATATAATATCTTTATTAAAATGGTTGCTATGAAACTTGAAAAGCGTTTGGAGTTACTGAATGAGAAAGTTCAGGAAGATGACTTTTTGAATGCAAGGGGTCTTGGGAAGCAGGTTGAGGAGCTTATGGCTTATGATGCGGTGTTGAATAATAAGTCGCTTCAGCTGATTGATATTGATCTGGATGATGGGGTCAAGGTTAATTATGCAAAGTTTGAGGGGTTGGTGGGGAAGATATGAGTACAATTGAGTACAATAAACAATTTAACAAATTATCAGGATAGAAGAAAATTGGAGGTACAATATGCCTGAAGCAGAATTATTAGAAAGAATAGTATCCGACCTTGATTTCTTAAAAACAAAAATATTATCCATCGAAGAAACCATAGGGGAAATAAATAACGATCTGCATCATGTAAAGCCAGAGTATATCCGGAAGCTTGAATCAATAAAAAAAGAAGGTACTATTTCCAGTTCAGATTTTGAAAAGAAATTTGGTGTCCGGCTTTGAAATACAATTACGAAATCAGCAAGCAGCTTGAAAGGGAACTGGATAAACTCAGGAGAAGAAATAAAAAGCAATTCGAGATAATTTTGAAAAAGATGAGCGAAATACTGGAAAATCCTCAACATTACAAACCGTTCCAGCATGATATGAAATGATTGCGAAGAGTTCATATTGGTAAATCCTTTGTGCTTGTTTTCGAGATTGTTGAAAATGAAAACAAAGTGATTTTTCTGGATTTTGACCACCATGACAATATATATTAAATGACTACTGAAGCGTTTGTCTCCTATGCCGTAGGCTGCATGTTCGGCAGGTATTCTCCTGATAAAGAAGGGTTCATCTTTGCGAACAAGGGTGAGACCATAAAGGACTTACTGGCAAAAGTGCCGGCGCCGTCGTTTATGCATGACGATGATAACATCATCCTTGTGCTTGAGGCGAAGCTGGATGCGAGGATTGGGATGCTGGAGGATGAGTCAAATTGGGATGAGCAGGCTTTCGAAATTGATAGAGGAGCTTGCAGAGTATGATGAGGTTTTGAATAATAAAGCGCTGGATTAAATTGATATTGATCTGGATGATGGGGTTGGTGGGGAATGAGTGAAAGTGGAAAAGTTTAACAGAGGAATGTATATGCAAACCTTGTTAGGATATATTTACCAAATTGGATGGATATGCGAAGTGGTTCGAATAAACAATGTTATACGCAATTGACTTTAAAATGCTTTTTTGGTTAACGCACATCTAAAGAAAGGTAAGGGAACAATGAGAAAGACCAAGGTGTTTATTAGTTCGGTCATAGGAGATTATGAAGATCGAAGAGAACAAAATGGGGAAACATATTCACATAGCAGTTACTTCAAAAGTGCCCAGTGTAGAATAGACTACAATACAGTAGCTGGCATCTCTGAAACATATAATCTTATTGAGAAACTGCACAGAATATAAGCGCAGGAGGCGAAAGAAAGAATGAAGCAGAGTAAATTTCCAAAAGGATGGGATGAAGAGAGGGTACACAAAGTTCTGGCCCATTATGAAAAACAAACAGAAGTGGAAGCCTTAGCCAAGGATGAGGCAGCCTATGAAGACAGAACCCTGACTACAATAGATATCCCTGTTGAATTAGTTTCTGCTGTCAGGGAACTTATCGCAAAGTATCAAACATTACAGCATCCGAAGACAACGGCAGGTAATAGCGGATAAAAGTGAAATCAAATGTTTTCCCAAATTCTCCTATCAACGAACTTCTTTAATCAACAAAACATCAGGCGCTCTGTTGTAGAGAGGTTAGTGAATACCGGGTGATACTGAACAGGATGACCATCTGTTGATCATGGTGATATAAAGCGGGCACATAAGCAAGATATACCAGAAATATTGATGAGATAAAACTAAAGTGATGTACATGATTCCCAAATTTGACAATAATGGAAATTTACCGGCAGGATTTATAACTCCTAAACTTGATGAGTTTAAAGAACATTTTGTTGATAATTTTCGTGATTCAACAACACGCCAGAAAATATTCAATGGGTATATCAGGTATAATAGTAAATTAGACGTTATAAAAGTAGCTACAATTCAATGGGTAAATGGGAGTTATACAACAAGCAAAGTAAATCCAGAGGATATTGATTTCGTCACTCATATTGATGCAATTGAATTAGATGAATCAGAAGAAATAAAGGAAATATTCTCAAAATTGACAGATAAAAGTAGAGCAAAATCTGAATGTATATGTGATGTTTATTTTATTGCAGTTTACCCCCCTGAAATTACTGAATTGTACGAAAATACAAAAGAAGATATTGAGTATTGGTCTAAATGGTTTGCCCATGACAGAGAGAACAATCCAAAAGGCATCATCGAATTTAATTTATCTGATGACTCATTTAATATAGAAAAATACTATGGAGGTATGATCAATGGCTGATGATTACAGGGATCCATCTATAATACAGGAAGAACTTTCTGATCTGGAAACATTAATTCGAAAAAAAGAAAAGTTGATTTCAAAATACCCTGACAAATATTCTCTAAAAGTGAGTTACCAAAGTATAAAAGATAGAGAAGAGCATCTGCTATTGGAACTTAAAAGTTCATATGGAAGACATCAAATAGACACCTTCGATTTTATCTTGGATGGTGATGTAGTTGATAAACACAGTATATCATTATCATTTTTTGGGGATTTTATATCATATTTACAAGATGTTGTTGCATCAATAGCTCAATCATTAATTGATAAGCCTACACTAAAAGGCACAATATCTAAAGAGATTCTTAACGCGTCTCGATTAGATTTAGTTGCAACTACAACTGGTTCTTTTAGATTTGTTCTATCCAGTCATCAACCCCAGCTTGGGGAGTCAATTGCTAAAAAGGCACTCCAACAGTTCACAAATTTAGCTGACTGTGAGGATGATAAAGATAAAATCAAAAACATGACTGAAAATCTTGGAATAAGGGCAATTAGAAAATATCAGAATTTTTTGGAAGTATTATATAAGAATAATGCTAATGTGAAGATGTACGATAAAATTGTTCCTGATGGATTTCACACAAAAGAGATTACCAGTGATATGGCAGAAAGAATATACAACGTAATCAGTGAAGTCGCTGAACTCCCTGCAGAATCGGTCACATATTACGGAAAATTAACAGGGGTAAACATCCGTTCTTATAACTTCGAATTTGTATTAGATAAAAGCAATGAGATAATAAAAGGAACTTTTGGTGATTTTCTGGCAGAGGAAACAAAAAAACGCCTTGACACCCACACAACAGTCAAATTTAATGTATCGACTGCACTTGAAGATGTGTTCAATGAAGAGAAAAAGGTATGGCAAATAGTTGGTTTTGTGGATTAATTACAAAACTGGTTTGTTAGAACAATAAATAAACAATTTCATATTTCAAAAACCAACATCAACCACAGAGGACACCTCCATGAGCAACAAAGAACTATTCATCAGCACTTACCTTGACAAGATCGCTGAAAAATTCAATATCAATAAAGACCAGGCGTTTGAGATCTTCTCAATGGCTGCTATACTCGACAAGACATTTGATGAAATTTATGCTGACGTAATAATAAAAAGCTCTGCTGATGGGGGAATTGATGGAATATACTTTGATGAACAGGATGGGTTCTACGTAATGGAAGTATTCCAGTGCAAAAATTCACCAAAACTTGTGCAAAACCAGTTAGAGAAATTAAAACAGGACTTTGCAGAAGTCTTTGAAAAGGGAAGGAGAAACAAACCCAATACAGAAGGGTTGATGCCGAAACTTGACGAATACATTTCAATAACAAAGAAAGGATACCATATAGACCATCATCTGAACTTTATATTTAATGGGGATGTAAAAGATACAAAATACGCTGCAAACAAAGACCTGTTCGAATCATACAATGATCCATATGGCAATTTAGCAATATTTGACTCCAATGAACTGGATAAGCGTATTGATAATTTAATAAAAAGCGATAGAAAAAGAAAAGAAGTCAAATTCACTTTTAATGCAGAAAAGTCAAATATATCGCCAAAAGAGCCACAGGCACTGATCTCATTTTCAATATTGAACGTCAAAGCCGTCAATTTCAGGATGAAGGCACTTGAATTATGTGAACTGGTTGACCTTGAGATCAAAACAAATGGTACTGAAGACAAGTTGTTTTCAGAAAACATAAGAGGTTTTCTGGGATACAATAAGACCAATCGCAAGATCAAAGAAACTCTGGATAACACATCTGAATCAATCTATTTCCCCTTCTTAAACAATGGTATAACAATCCTGTGCGATGAAATGCAAATACCTTCAAATCAACAAGCAGGTCAATACATCGTGCCGGTTGTAAATCCGGTCATAGTCAATGGTCTACAGACAACAAAAGTAATACATGAAATCTATGAGAAAGACAAAACAAAACTGGATGATGTTTACATTACTGTTCGTCTGTACGAAACAAAAGATCAAGATCTTGTAAATAAAATCACTGAAGCCACAAACACCCAGACCTCCATCAATTTCAGGGACAAGATAAGCAACAAAGACTTCCAGAAATATGTAAAATTACTCTTTGAAAACAAAGGTATTGCATATATCTCAAAAAGAGGAGAAATTTTCACTAACCAATTGAGCAAAGAAATGCATGAATCAATAACCAGTGAAAAAGCAATCAAATTCTGGTATGCAACATATTTTGAAAAACCCGAAATCGCTAAAAACTCCGTATCAAGAGTATTGGAAGAAGTATTTGATGCGACAAATCAGGAAAACCCTCTGGCAACACTATTTGATGGCGATAAAAATTCAACTGTATATCTGCAGATATACAATAGTTACCGGATAATAAAACTAGTTGTCGAAAAGAAAAAGAACCGGACGGATGCTGATAATCTCCTTGAGCACAGCGATGAGCTTCTAAGCTATGGGATATACAAATACCTTATGGCAAACCAGTTGGATTTTTCACAGAATAATGTAGAAGGCGGATATCAGCATGCAGTTGAAATTGTCAGGAAAAATGTATCGGATGAAAAAGATCGAAGAGAACAAAATGGGGAAACATATTCACATAGCAGTTACTTCAAAAGTGCCCAGTGTAGAATAGACTACAATACAGTAGCCGGCATCTCTGAAACATATAATCTTATTGAGAAACTGCACAGAATATAAGCGCAGGAGGCGAAAGAAAGAATGAAGCAGAGTAAATTTCCAAAAGGATGGGATGAAGAGAGGGTACACAAAGTTCTGGCCCATTATGAAAAACAAACAGAAGAGGAAGCCTTAGCCGAGGATGAGGCAGC
>Ga0255368_10040_pt2 | contig 18934 bp, 17 predicted proteins | sample ANMaggSeSYBR01E6_FD_182094 | JGI IMG/M metagenome (GOLD analysis project Ga0255368, IMG submission 182094) | Sediment cell enrichment communities from methane seep in Santa Monica Basin, California, United Staets - ANME aggregate JGI... | ecosystem: Environmental > Aquatic > Marine > Cold seeps >...
ATATGCATTGGCTGACAATTTTGTTTTGTATTATTTGGTTAAGCTCATAAAGCCTTTTAATCAATGATAGACAAATTATAACTTAAGGAGTTCGAGTGGAAATATAACAAATTCAATAAATTGACCATATAAATATTTCAAATGAAAATAGGGGTATACGATGATCAATATGTTTTCGTCAGGTCCAACTACTGAAATGAACTATAATTTCGTTAATCTTGTTAATACTTGCAAGTTACAGTACCTTATGGAAAGTTTTTATGCTGCAACTAATATTCCCTGTGGGATCCTTGATATGGAAGGTGAGATCCTCGTTGCTGTTGGATGGCAGGATATTTGTGTAAAATTTCATCGTTTAAATTCTGTTACCGAAAAACGTTGCAGAGAAAGCGATAAACAATTTATTAAGTTCTTTGAGAATAGTTCTGCAAAGGATAAAGGCTACATGGAATATATCTGTAGGAACGGAATGATCGATATTGGTATTCCGATCTACGTTGAGGAAAAGCATCTTGCAAATATTTTTCTTGGTCAATTCGTTTACGAAAAACCAGACCCTGATTTTTTTATAAAGCAGGCAAATGAAGTTGGTTTTGATGTAGATAAGTATCTTAAAGCTCTTGATAAGGTTCCTATCCTTAGTAAAGATAAAGTAACTCACATTATAGATTATTATATCAAGCTCGTTTCCTTTCTTACAGATACTGGTTTACAAAACCTGAAGCTTGCAAGGACTGAAGAAGCCCTTTTACTTGATGAAAAACGACTTGAAGCTCTTTTAAAGCTTAACCAGATGGATGGTGCATCTTTGCAGGAGATCACGGATTTTGCCCATGAAGAATCAGTCAAGCTAACTAAGAGTAAACAGGGCTATCTTGCATTCATGGATCCGGATGAGAGTGCTCTTATCATGCATTCGTGGTCAAAGGATGCAATGAAAGAATGTTCCATAAAAGGCAGGAAATTCATATACCCCATCGAGACCACCGGACTCTGGGGAGAAGCTGTAAAGCAGAGAAAACCAATAATAACCAACGATTACCAGACCCCCAACCCCCTTAAGAAAGGATATCCCCAAGGTCATGTAGAACTGACGCGCCATATGAATGTTCCAATATTTGATGGAAATCGGATTGTTGCTGTTGCGGGGGTGGGAAATAAGGAAACACCATATGATGAAGCAGATGTTCGCCAAATGACACTGTTAATGGATGGTATGTGGGGGTTGGTAAAGCGCAGAAATGCAGAGGATGATCTCTACAAAAGCGAGATGAGAAATCGGTTAATACTAAACTCTATTCCTGATCTCATGTTCAAGTTCAGTGGAGATGGTACGTTCCTGGATTACAATACTCCTCCCGAGGGATCTCTAATGTTTCCCGCTAGTGATTTTATTGGAAAGAATATTTCCGATATTTTTCCAAAACACATCTCAAATCCTTCAATTGTGAACATTAAGAATGCATTGAAGACTGGCAATATCGAGATACTTAATTATCAAATTGATTGGGATGGTGGTGTTCTTTATTATGAATCTCGCTTTGTTGCCACTGGGGATGATGAAGTGTTGGCGATCATTCGGGATACCACTGACCGAAAGGAAGCTGAAAAAATGCTTCGTGAAAAAGCAGAGGCTGAAGCTGCAAATCTTTCCAAGAGTAAATTCCTTGCGAATATGAGTCATGAGTTAAGAACTCCGCTAAATGCTGTTATAGGTTTTTCAGAAATGCTTGCGAGTAAGAATTTTGGTGAGCTTAATGAAAAGCAAGTGCGGTATGTTAAGAACATTTCTTCAAGCGGCAGTCATCTTCTTAATCTTATAAATGATATTCTGGATCTTTCAAAAATAGAAGCAGGAAAGATGGAAATTTTTATCGAAGAATTCAATTCTCTGGATGCAATTGATGAAGTCTGCTATTCTTTGATGCCCCTTATCCTTAAAAAGGACCTTAAACTTAACTTTTCTGTTGATGAGGACGTGAGGTGGATATTTGCTGATATTACAAAGTTCAAGCAGATACTTTATAATCTACTCAGCAATGCTGTTAAATTCACTTCAGAAGGCGGTTCTATAACAATTAGTGGTTCAATTATTGGGAAGGAGGTCTATTTCAGTGTTGAAGATACTGGCAAAGGTATTGCACCCGATTCCCTTACTTCTATCTTCGACCCTTTCTCACAAGTTGAGAAATTCGAAACAAAAGTGGAAAAAGGAACCGGACTTGGTCTTGCTCTTGTGAAACTTTTTGTTATGCTTCATGAGGGGAGGGTCTGGGTTGAATCTGAGGTTTGTAAGGGTAGCAAGTTTTCGTTCAGCTTGCCGATAGAACCTATTCATATTGGGGAATCATCCATGCCCTATTTGAAGTGATCTTGCCACCATAATCAAATTTACTTGAGTTATAGGTAAATCTAATTTTTAAAAACGGTTATATAGCATCAAAGCACTCTTTTTATTGTAACCAATACTCCTAAAATAAGAGGTAAAACACATGGCTTGCTGGGAATATGATATTAAAATGATTCGAATGGACAAGATCGACACTACCAAGGAAGATCTAAATTCACTTGGTATTGATGGCTGGGAGTTAATCAAGTTTGATGGTCAACTCGATAGTTCCGGTAAAACTACCGGATATTTCAAGCGCTTGTTAGATGGAGCTAATATCTAAAGCTTTTACCACATATCTCCATCTGTTTTTGCAACTTCTTCGTTGTCCTTGCAAATACAATATTTGCAAAGGGCAATGTCAACTTCCTTTTGCTTGTTTTTGATAGGGCAGTAATATTCACCGTTCAGTTCCATTATTGTCATTCCTCCAGGGAGGATCATGCCTGCGGGGTGTAACGGTTTTTTTGTGATGAATATAAGGTATGGTGTTACTACATTCATAAATCTCTGAAAGTAGCCTTCGAGAGGGTCCTCACTGACTTGCTGGTCGTAATTTTTGATGAGTTCTTTGTATGTTTCAACATCTATCTCTTCTATCACAGGATCCAATCTTAGGCCCTTTATTTCCATAAAAGTCTCATAGTAATAACTAAATAATTCCGTTGAATAGGCCTTTTTATATTTCTCTGGTAGGAACTTAACGTAATTGAGCATGAATGAACGTGCTTTCATAATATCGTTGTTCGATAGTCTTCTTGCATCCTTTTCCAGGGATGCAAGAAGTTCTTTGGTGTTCATAGTCACCTTTTTTAACTTATTTATTAATTAATTTTCCCGGTTTGAGAAGTTTTATCCCTTCACCAGTTTCTTTTCTTTCTGGCTGCCAATGCAAATAATATAGCAGCTACCGGTGGCACAATTCCAAGAGGTGTGCTTTTTTCTTCCTCTGGAAGCTCAGGTTCAAAGCCTTCCGGAAGGTATATTGTTGTTTCTGGATGGAATGCATACCATGCAAACCAGAAATCCCTTTCTTTTATAATTTCGTCACCGGTTTCCAGGTCAGTTATTCTGACAATTCCTGCTTCATCTCTTTCAACAAGGATCTCAATGTCATTGACGGTGTCATTTATGGTGCCGGAATTGATAAGATCCTCTTCACGATATGCCTGGTAAGTTCCATTCACTTCGATGCCGAAAATGACCGTTTTAGGGTGGATCGTGTCATCACTGTTCTCCACGGGGAATAGCACAAAACTGTTCTCATAATAATTGCCATATGGGTCAGTACCATATGGTCTGTCGAACCCTGTATCCTGTGAGAGAACTTCTGAATCTGGGTGTATAACTTTCCAGTCCCTCCAGACAACTGTTTCTATGGAAATTGCTTTCAGTTCCATTCCTGTAAGCTCTCCGACGATCGCTTGCCCGCCAATTTGTGTCCAGTATGAATTTGTTTTTCTATCATACATCACAAGGTTTGAATTATAGAGCTTTCCTGAAGTTCCAAATTCAACTTCTTCTCCGTTGATCGTTCTTTCATAGGCAATGCCTGAACCGCACAATGGGCAGTATGTTATGAGGATCGGTTCTCCATTTATGTGATCATTGACAATTTCATGCCAGACCATCACTTGAAGAGGGTATACTCTTTTAGTGTCGTTGTAGATGAGTGCCAGAACCAGCTCATTGTCCTGTATCCATTTATCTGCTTCATTAACAGTTACATACTCAGGTTCATCGATAGAGGGTATCCCGTCCATGGGTGGACCTCCTGATGTGATCTTATTTGGATCTACAATATATTTCACTCCCAGTTCTGTGAGCATTATGCCTGTTTCTTCTTCCATCTTAGTAAGTTCAGGCAGCTTTTCGATCGATCCGGCATTTTCCTCTTCAGCAACTGCTACTAACGGCAGGATCAGGAAAAGTATGCATGAATATACTACTATCTTTCCTAAGGTGTTCATAGTAATTTCTCCAGTACTCTGAATACAAATACAAGGTAATACACGGATATGACAAACATCATGATGCCTGCTGAAAGGTTTATCTTCCTTTTGTTTGTAACGAGGAATCTGATGATCCTCTTGCTCTTTGTTGTTGATATTGCAGAGAAGACCAGCAATGGGAAGCTCAATCCAATTCCAAAGGCAATAAAGTTCAGAAAATTCTCTAGGAAACCCATACTTGTGAGGGATTTAGCAAACAGGGCTGCAATAAATGCAGGATTGCATGGGACTACGATGGCCCCGAAAAAGAATCCGTACAAAAAAGCTGTTATGATGGGGCTTCTATCGTTTGAAATGTTAGTTCTTGGCAAAAATTTACCTATATCAAAATCAAGTATCAATAGTATGCTGATGATGAACAGTATGCTAAATGCGATCGGTGAGATTATTCCGATTACCCTTGTAAGCGAGACTTGCAATATTGTGGTGAACAATATTCCCAGGAGTGCCATAAAAAGGATAACTCCGGCACTGATTATTAGTCCGAAGATGATCGGTAGCTTCTCATTTTTCTCTTTCCCTGACATCTGGTTGGAAAGGTATGCTAGAAATGCAGGGTATAATGGTAAGACGCAAACTGCTGTAAGTGGCGTCAGTAATCCAAGTGTGAAAGAGAGAAATAGATCCGTGAGAAAAGGAAGGATAGTGCTTATCAGCATCCCTCCTCTAGTTCCATTATAAGTTCATCTGATTGTTTTAGGCCTCTGTCCAGCAGTCTTGTGGACTGGTCATTGCAAATGAGTATTACTGGAGCGCTTGGCGCATTGACAACTCCCAATCCAAATTCATCTATCAAAGACTCTGTCATTTCAATGGGTGCTACTGCAAAGTACCAGTCAAATCCATTCTTTTCAGCATGATCTCTGACGAGTTCCGCATCTTCGTTTTGGTCAGTATCGAGGGAGATGTGGATCACACTAGGTTCTATTCCTGCAAGCTCTTCCATCTCTTTTTGCTGTTGTAAGCAGGTTGGGCACCAGACTGCAAAAGTCTCTAACATTACTGTTTGTCCTTCAAAATCGCTTATTTTGAAAGTGTCACCGGTTATGGTATCCGTTAGTTCTACTTCTTTCCAGTCTATAACTTCTTCAGGTCCAGTATCCTCGTTAGTCTCAGTACCAATACATCCTGATATCAGTACCAATGTGATGACAAATGCAATAAATAGTCCATAGGAATGTTTAATATCGTACATTTAATACCCCTATTAAAAGTGTGGTCTGCTTTTAAATAAACGTTTCTAATAGGATCATCACTGGATATTATGGAGCTTCTTCAAGATCTCTACTATTATTTTGGGATCTGTTGTGGGCAACGCACATTCATGATCTTGGCAGACATAAGCAGTTGCTTTTAGGTTTTGTGTTTTAAGTGTGGATGTGTATGGTGCTATTCTTTCCAGTTCCTTCTCATTTTTTTCGCTTTTAACAATAACTGTTTTTCCGGGGATGAACTCTTGGTTGATGTTGTTTAGCATCAGCTGCGTATCTTCGGAATCAAGCTCTCCTGCTATCACAATTTCCACTGAGGGGGCGAATGCTAAATCAAGGCCTGCGATGAAATGTGTATAGCCAACTGGCATGGCTTTTACTGTGGATGCGAAAGCATTTGACGTATCTATTGCTTCACTATTTAGTTGGGGATTGCCGGTAAGCTTTGAAAATCTGAGAAGGTTGTTTAATGCTACTGAATTTCCGCTTGGCATGGCTCCGTCATATGCCTCTTTTTTTCTGAAAAGCAAAGTCTCACTTTTATTGGATGTGTGGAAGAACCCGCCATTTTCTGTATCTTTAAAATTCTCGATCATATAGTCTGTAAGTTGCAGGGCCTTTGCGAGGTAGTTGACTTCAAAAGTAGCTGTCGGCTAAGTCGGAGGGATTACTCCCTCTTTCTCGCCTAAGAACTGTACGTGAGACTTTCACCTCATACAGCTCAAGCATCTCATAACCTTTTCAGGCAGCGGTTGTTTTGGTTTTTGGATTAGTGGCATGATATTGTTTGTGACAATGTACATGCGTATAGGTTAAGTTTGACACTCTGCCGTCGTCATGATTTCCATTTTTATGATGTAGATGTCTTTCTTCTCCACCATTATTAATGTCAATTAATAGATTGCAGAATGGACATTTGCCTTTTTGATTTTTCCATACTGTTTTAAACTTTCCTGATAGCTTTTTTGAACCTTGTAGGTACTTGCGTTCAACAAAGTATTTAGTGTCAGTATAAGGATTTTTGTTTAAGGTTAGTTTTGATAACCTAATTATCTTTTTATCTGATAAAAGTTTTAGTTGGATTTTCTTTGTTGAAAATACCCATTTTCTCGTTCCTTTGGTGTGCCAATATTTCTTGACAATCCAATCTTTTGATTTCATGGGGTGTCTTCTCTTAGCCCATTTCCAAAGCATATTCCATATCATGTGGTCAAGATTTTGGAATGTTTTTTTGGAAACTGTAGTTTGATGATAGTTAGACCATCCAGTTATGATAGGGTTAAGATTTTTAATTAAAACTTCTTGTGTCCATGTTCTTCCATCTTTGATAGTATTACTGATTTTTTCAGTTACTTTCTGAATGGATTTCTTAGATGGTTTGATAAGAAGTTTTCCTTTGTATTTTCTAAAATTCCAGCCTAAAAAGTTAAAACCATTGTCAATATGGGTGATTTTAGTCTTTTCATCCGATAGTTCTAAACCTTTATCCGTAAGGAAATTTTTAATCAATTCTTTAACTTCTTCTGCTATTTCCTTTGTTTTTGCAGTAACAATAAAATCATCTGCATACCTTACAAAATTTACTTTGTATTTTGCACGATAGTTTGAATGAATTTTTCCACTTTTACCTCGATGATATTTATTGACCAATATGCTTTCAATTCCATCTAAGGTCATGTTAGCTAATATTGGTGATATGATACCGCCTTGTGGAGTACCTGCTTTTGTTGGATATAGGGAATTTTCATAAACAAATCCTGCTTTGAGGAATTGTTTAAGAATTGATTTATCCATTGGGATATTGTTTATTAACCATTGGTGACTGATGTTATCAAAACAACCTTTAATATCACCTTCTAATATCCATTGAGCATCAGATTTTCGGCTTAATGTTCCGAAAATTTGTTCACGGGCATCTTGGGTACTTCTGTATTTTCTAAATCCAAAAGACCTATTATCTGCTGTTACTTCTGCAATGGGGTCAAGGGCTAATGCATATAATGCTTGCATTGCTCTATCATACATGGTAGGGATACCTAATGGTCGTTTCTTATCAGACCCATATTTTTCAATAAAGATTCTTTTTAATGGTTTGGCTTTGTATTTCTTATCAGATAGTTTAAGAACGGCTTTCATTTTGGAGATTGGTGTTGACCATAATTCTCCGTTGATTCCTGCTGTTCTTTTGCCCTTATTCTGAATTACTTTTCTGACAGCTAACAGTTTAGCGTAGTGAGAATGGGTTAGCAAATAACTTAGTCTTTTAACTAAATTCCAATTTCCTTTAATAACTGCTTTCGTAATCCTGATTTGTATTCTATTAACATGCATTTCAATGGATTTCCAATTTATGAGATTCCAATTGGGCATATCTGTAAGCTTCTCATCATTTAATTTAGCATGACCACTAAGGGTTTTTGCTTCCTTATTTGATGTATTTGAAATTCTTACATTCATAGTTATACCTTCTTTTCTTACGTTTTGATACCATAGAGTAAGTCAGCATCCTTTCGAATTAGGGCAAATTTTGAACCCCTATACAATTCATTACAAATTGTCATTTGCTTTTTACTCCTTTCCTATACCCTCTATGTCATTGTTATCCTTTGCAGGATTCCTACCCCGAAGGGAACATGTAGGGCTTACCAAGTTCTATAGCATGAATAATTGTGAATACCTTAGAAGCCATCTATAAACCGAGAATCATATGTCCATTTCCTATTATGTAAACGAAGCCATAATAGTCTGATTCTGTACCTTTTGGTTCAAGCGTAATCAATCTAATTTCGCTTGTTTAGAGTAACGGTTCTTACAATGGTTCACTTTACGTTCTTCTTAGTATTCTTATCCTAACAGATTGTTTAGGTTAGATTCCCAAACTTCTCCATATTGTCCTATGAGCTTCATACCCTGACGTTGCCATCAACGCATGTCATAGTAGGATTATCCCAAATGGAAGGGATAGCGTTGCCGCAATTCATATTATAACTTCTTGTCGCACTCATATAGCTCTATCAATCCCCATGTAAAGAATGCATAGTCATCGAGGAATCCAATTGTTGGTCCTTTGTTACTGGAATAATTGTGGTAGAGCTCACCATTTTCCTTCATACGCTCAGATATTAGCAGGTCGGCGTTTCTTTTTGCAATATCAATGTATCTTTTATTGCCCATTACGCGACCACTGATCGAGAGTGCTGCTAGCATGAGTCCGTTCCAGTCTGTTAATATCTTATCATCCTTTGAAGGGTGTATCCTTTTTTCACGTGTGGAAAATAGTTGTTTCCTGCATCGTTCTATTATATGATCTATTTCTTTGTGTGTTATGTTGTATTGTTTTTCAATGCTTTCCGGGGCTTTCTCAAGGTGCAGTATGTTCTTTCCGCTAAGCTGGTGCGTACTTTCTTCTAGGAAATTGCCTTCAGGTCGAACATTAAAAACATCTCTGAAGATGGGATGATCTTCACTGTTCAGTAGACTCTCAATTTCCGAAATATCCCATGTGTAGAACTTTCCTTCCACTCCTTCGCTGTCAGCATCCTCTGCACAATAAAATCCGCCATCAGGTGAGGTCATATCCCGTAGGATATATTCAATGATCTCATTTGCTGTATTCGAATACTCTTCTTTGGAAGTGGCTTGATAGGCTTCCGTATATGCAATGATAAGCAATGCCTGATCATATAGCATCTTCTCGAAATGCGGGACAAGCCATGAGCTATCTGTGGAATATCGGTGGAATCCAAATCCAATGTGGTCATATATTCCACCTTTTCTCATTGCCTGCAATGTTCTTTCGACCATTTGCAGGGCTGTTGGGTTCCCTGTCCTTTTCCAGTAGTGTAGGAGATATGATATGTTATGGGGGGATGGGAATTTCGGTGAGGTTCCGAATCCTCCATTTTCGTTATCGAAATTATTTGCAAGATATGTGTAAGTTCTATGAATGATCTCTTCAGTTACTCCTTTGGTATGCGAGCTCTCACTTTTTTCGGATAAGGCTGTTTTTATCAGCTCGGTCTGTTCGACTATTTTGTTGTGCTCTTCCTTCCACAGATGTTCTATCCATGGGATGATCTCGAGCATTCCCTGTCTTCCAAATCCGCTTTCACGGGGGATGTATGTGGCTGCAATGAAAGGTACCTTTTCCGGGGTCATTATAATGGTAAGGGGCCACCCTCCGCTGCCGTTCATTTTCTGGCAGATGTCCATGTATACCGAATCGATATCTGGGCGTTCCTCTCTGTCCACTTTGATACTGACAAACATGTCGTTCATCATTTTTGCAACGTCTTTGTTCCTGAACGATTCCTTTGCCATTACATGGCACCAATGGCATGTTGAATATCCAATAGAGAGGAATATTGGTTTATCCTCACTTTTTGCTTTTTCAAATGCTTCTTCTGTCCATGGATACCAATCCACAGGGTCGTTAGCATGTTGTAAAAGGTATGGATTTTTTTCATCGATCAATCTATTCTTAGTACCCTTATCATTGTTTGTCATGATTTCCCCAAATCATTTTAATTTGACTTTTTTAGAAAGAAACTCTTAAATGAATGTTGACTTATCGCTATATGGATTTATCCCTGTGGATAATCTTTAAAGTGGGGGTAGTACTAATATTAAGAAAATAGTGGGATTGATGTCTGTTCTTCTGCTTGTAACATTTGTTGTGTTTCTGGATACTGACGCCATAAATGATGTTGGGAGTTTTCTCTAAAAGATCCCTGGGGTTTCATTTTCTACTGGTCAATAAAAGGTTGCTGTGGCTCTTGTGATGAAGTCTCTGATTATGTTCGATTAACTACTTCCGTTCTTGCTCTTGGAGGTGAGTGAGTTCCTTGCTGTTATGAAAGGCTTTGTATGGTGGTTATGGTCATTTTAGCAGCTTCCTGAACTGAGTCATGTGGGGGACTCTCATTGGGTGTTCTCTAGTATCAATTATGTATCTTCACTCCTTTTTCAGTAAGACCCTTCAAAGTATTTTTATTTCTAAAATTGTCAAATATATATTATTAATTATGTACTTCTATTTATGCCTAATTAATATTATTTATTATAATATATATCATTATTTAATTATGATATGTAATAATGTATTTACTATGTATTTTCAAATATATACTTATATTAATAAATATTGAATCAACTAGATTTGCGATATTATTAAATATAAATTTTATAATATATTCTTTTGTGAATCGATATTTAACAATATACTTTATTACAATTTTATAATGGGCAGTGTATAATATTAAATATAATATTGTCGTTTAAATAAAAATTCGCGTGTATTTTAAAAGCCTTCTACTTTGATCAATGCACTTTCTAATATAATTTAGACCATGATCTCAATGGTTCGTATTATGTCTTAACAAAATCCTCAAAAAGTGGCTATGTGTTTCTATTCATTTTCTGTTCGCATAGTGTATAAGTGGCGCATCAAAAATACATCAATTCGTATAGCAAAATATCCCTATTTTTTTGTAATGTGAGTGGTATTATATTTTTAATTTAGTCCTAAATATATTATTTTATTTTTATTACTTACTATTAATATTTAAACGTGCAATGTATCTAATGTCATTTTATTTATGACCTTTTTAATAATCATATATTAGTATGACTTTTTCTTTATGTATTATCTATAATATACTATTAACTGCTAATTATGTGGCATACTTGTATGTGGGGGTGCTATGGAAATATTTGTGCAATTACCTATGGATCTCTGGTCACTTTTGCACAAGCTAGCAAATTATATGACTCAATAGGGGTATATTCGTGTGGCCCTTTTTAATAAAAAACATTTATGTTGCCTTGATTATGTCCTATTTCTAGTGTATGGCGAATTTACCGAAAAAACCGCTGAGTCGATCGTGAGGGCTGGTTTGCCTGTGGATGTCCTGGCAGTACTACTGTTGCAGGTGTGTACAATACTGAAACGATCTAAATGGCAATGTGAGTTTGTGGGTCTCAATATGGGCATTGGTTCAATGTTCTCATGGTTCAATGCTAATATTGCAATGCGATTGATCTCATTCAGGAGCTCCACGGCCTGCCATGATGCAATACTGGCAAACTGGGGTACTGATACTATTCCGGCATAAAATCGGTCAGATCTTGATAAATTGGCTGACATGGTGGGGGTGGACTAGGTGGACAGCTCGCATTTATCCCTAAATATCATTTCCTCCTTGTGGGTCCTAATATTTCTCGATGCTAAAAAAGTTATTCGACTTTTCCTCTTTGTACCATTAGTCGGTTAAAATTTTCCAGTTGACCTGGTTTTCTTTTCTTGGTATGGGCACAATGAGGTAAAAATGAAGTAATAATTCTCGCATCAAAAAATATTTTATAGATTGCAATGCTGCATAATTCATTATCGTGCAATATAAAAATGACTATTATATATGGATCGTGAAGCCATGGCCTGTAGAAAGTAACTGCCAAAAACTGAAGAAGCTTTAAAGATCTCCTTCTAGCCGTTGTTGCTTATGCTATCGGTCTTATTCCGGCATAAAATCGACCAGATCTTGATAAATTGGCTGATATGGTGGGGATGGGCTAGATGGAAGCTCGCATTTATCTCTAAATATTACTTCCTCTTTGTGTGTCCTGGTAGTTCTCGATGCAAAGAAAATCGTTCGATTTTCCTCTTTGTGTCATTTGTGGGTTGGAATTTTCCAGCTGTCCTGGTGTTCTTTTCCTGGCATGTGCACAATGAGGTAAAAATGATGTAATAATTCTCACATCAACGAAGGTATCTATAGTTTGCAATACTGCATAATTTATTATCATGCAATACAAAAATGACTATTATGCATGGGTTGTGAAGCCATGGCCTGTAGAAAGTAACTGCCAAAAACTGAAGAATTTGTAAAGATCTCTTCTGTCCGTTGTTGCTTATGCTATCGGTCTTATTGCCGGTGACATGAAGTATATTGGCAAAATAAAAAAGGCAATATGGCTTAAATGAGTCGCTGTATGGGGGCTATGGTTGCTGAAGGTGGATTAATTGGGGATTCCGATGGTTCCACGATGGTTAAGATGCCACGTTCTGACTGCATGACGCCTGATGGATACTTTTACTGATGGGAATTTTATCATTTTATCGGGTTGCAGTTTGATCTTTGCAATGTTAAAACAATCAATTCCTTTAAAATCCATCTATGGGTTGGTCTGGCATAGTGGGGAAAATCAGGCATGATAAAAGCAATCTATCGGAAGTTGAACGTGACCTGATGGAGCAGGCCTTAATAGATCTGGGGTTGTATCTCCTAACGCTGTAATGTTAAGTGTGGTGGTTGTAATATGTGCTGAATTGCAAACAACCATGAATCAATTAAGGGGTGATTGAAGGATGATAATGAGCAGCATTCACAAAAAGAGGTTCATTTATTATTAATAATTCTTTTTATTTTGGGCTCTCAGTTTGCTCAAAATCGTCCGATTTAGTAATATCAATTAATTACAGCGCTGCTTTATTTTGGAAGTAACCTATTTGATTATCTCGGTTATTTATGCAATGATGGTCTTATTTTCAGAAAATTTGATGAAGCAAGTGCACATTTAAATAATACTCTCCAAATATAAATGTTTATTATTCACTCGACTTTAATCAATTCAAATATAATTATTTCTGCTTGATAACTATTACTTTTGTAAAAATATTATGTGAATTTTGCCTATGTGTTTTATGGCATTTTCAACACACTGAGTGTATAGGTCATAGCTCGAAATTATGTTAGTACACATAGCATTATAATCACCCGGAGTTATTAAAATTAGTAAAATTATTACTTATAGTTATAAGCTTAATCGTCTCAACTTCTTTTAATATATGGTTATGTTTTACCTATCAATTCGATTATTCTTAATTTACGGCAATTTTGCTTATTCTTATATACTATAGAATTAGGTTATAATGTCTGCATAAATGCTATATTTTTCTCAACATGTTTATTCTAATCTCTATAAGAATAGGCGTTTTACAACCTACAACCCCCCCATTCTACACAAAATAATATCAAGAAATGCATATTTGATATTTTACTACCAGCTGCACATATAGTCTCTGTAATGGCAATTTGGCTTTACTAAATGAGGTTACAAATTCGAGATTAATTTTGGACCTTGGTAAAAGTAGAGCCATTCCTGGCATTGTTTTATTTTTTTGATCATTTGCAACTGGTTTTCTATTATTCTTCACATTCTTTTATTTAGTGGGGCTATTATTCTCACTTTTTTCATTGATTCATGTCTTTTTTGTTCTCAATTTGCTATGTGTTTTATGCATTTTTTAACTTCTAACTGGTATAGGTGGAGGGTTGAAAACTCCTAACTTCTTATAGGGTATTTTTTGCACTAGTTTTCCATGGTCAAGTAAAAAGTTGATTTGGTATTATTTTTATTTATTTTTTTATTCGAATATAATTCAATTTAAATGTCACTTTTAATATTATATTTATGTAATGCTTTATTTTAAAATACTATTTATTTATATATGCTGAGTTATAATTTTTAAAATAATAAATTCATACATATTTATTTACACAACCTCTATTATCTTCGTAATTAAAATATATTACGCGTGAGCTAATTTAAATTTGTGTAACAAAATAAGTTTACGCTAAAGTATATACTAAACATTATACTTCAATTTTAAATCCAAAAATATCCTCGAATTTCTGATATTTCTTTCTTGCATTATAGAGGTATTGTCGTACGCAGCTTTCTCCTTTTGCACGTGCGAACATGGCAGTGATCTCTGTGGATGAAAAAACGGTATGTAATTTTTTTTCTGGAATGCTTTCAAGCAGCTCTAGGCCGGATAGTTGCTGACCCTCTTCTACCTCATTTTTCATGGGGGTTGATGTTCCTGCTTTAGCAACATGCCTGGAAAAGTGAGAGTTAGGTATTTCGCTTACCCAATTCCAGTCCTTATCGTAAATGTTTGCAGTGAGTTTTCCGCATTTAGTGCATTTACCTACGATTATGAATTCCTTGTCAATGGCATGATAGCTCAGGCTTACAATGGGCGATCTGCATTTAGAACAAGTGCCTACTTCATTTTCTTCGGACTCAGCAGCTGGTATCTGATGCTCAATGTGAAGTGTTTTCTTCTTATGGTCGTATGTGTATTTTGTTGTGTCCGGTATATTCATGGTAATATCTCGCTGCGGGTATTGTAGCTCACTTATTATAGAAGGCATCAGTTCGCAAACATATATATAGTGTCATCTACATAATAGGTTTACTGTTTTATTGGGGTGAATTCTATCATGGCATCTATTCGATCTAGAATTAAAGACCGGCTTAATAAGTTCATTGAGCTGGATGTAAATGGACTTCGGAGCTATGTTCTATCTGTGTTCTTGAGTGTTAAAAAGTCCACAGTAGATGAATTGCACCAGGCCATTACTAAAAAGTATGATGTTTCCAGGAGCGCAGTAGCTTCTATGGTAGGATATATCCATTCAAAGCTTGGTATTCTACGATCTCACAAGGAGTCTTACAAGACCCCGATCGTCTATTCTTTAAAGGAAGAGTATGCTGATCTTTTAAAAGCTGAGCTTAATTCTAAAGGAATCGCTCTATCCTGATCCTTCGGTCAGTCGGCTTTGATCGATCATGGTATCAGTAAAAGATGCTCCCAGGACCTCTACAACTATAGTCATACGTTCCGATGCAAATGCACGTATAACTCGTTCAAGAGATCCCTATTTCAGTCTAATGCGGCGATTATTTCAGGAAGATGCCACTGCTATGCGCGGGCAGAAGTTCCTGATGATGGTCGAAGAAAGGCAAAAAAGTGGCAATCCGGTCAAGACCAGTGAATGGGAGGATCTTATCAAGGAGCTAGATGTGGGTCGTGCTTCGTTCTATTCAATGCGTAATAAGCTTCTTGGTGCCGGTCTTATTTCAAACAGAAACAATGAATATCGTCTCTCCGGTCAGTTCAGCCGTGATCTTATGGACCTTGCCAGATGGTGGCAAACCGCTATCCTGGGTGAAAATCCAGATGATTCTTAATTTGACTTAAGGTTTTTTAAGTGCCGGGCGATAGGTTTATTAATTAGGTTTACCATGTAGGTGCTGTAATCATTAAGCAGCCCGGTAGTGTAGTGGTCAATCATGCAGGACTCTGGATCCCGCAACCTCGGTTCGAATCCGTGCCGGGCTACCAAATTCTTTTTGGAAGTCCTATTTTTTTGATGCCTATTCTAAAACTATCCCATACAGATTTTATTCAACTATAATGAATGTATCAAACGTGGGCTTCAATAAATAAATCGAGAAGATCCCTTTGTCATTTTGATAACTTTTACCCAATATACTTTCTTCGAAGATATGCAACAAACACGCTCGCCGACAACGAAATAAGACCTGTACATAAAGGCAACAAGTTTGAAGGCAAAGGCAAGCTTTTCGGCACCTTTGACGGTGTTTCACACCAACACTGCTTACAATTCTGGGGGTGTTGTAATTAAAGAGCTTGAAAATGTTGCAAAAAAAGAAGTAGAATAAAATACATATCTCAGCAGATCCTTGGTATCAAATCACCTGTAGGTGTATCCACATACCTCATGCTTCCAATTGTTGTTCTCATCAGGACTTTACCTGAATTCGAATCTGTTGCCTCTCCTATGATCGCAGCATCTTTACCATACTCATGCTTACGAATTATTGATAGCACTTCTTCTGCATTTTCAGCCTTTACACAAATGATCGCTTTACCTTCATTTGCTACTTCAAGAGGGTCGATGCCAAGCATTTCACAGGCAGATGATACTGATCCTTTTATAGGCAGGTCCTTTTGGTCAATAATAATCCCTGTTCCGCTTTTTTGAGCTATTTCGTTCAGTGCACCGGCAAGTCCACCACGTGTCGGGTCTTTCATGGCTGATATTGCAGGTTTGCCTTCGATAGTTCGTATTGGAATAACTGACCTTATCATATTCCATAAGGGAGCTACATCAGATACCAGATCAGTGTTAAGATCGAATCCTTCCCTATGGGCCAGAAGTGATATTCCGTGATCACCTATGGTGCCTGTAAGGATTATTCTGTCACCAGGGCATAAACCACAGTCCCTTATCACTTCATCCGCGATCCCGATACCTGTAGTATTGATTATGATGGAGTCAAGTCCGTTTCTATCTACCGTTTTTGTATCACCTGTTATGATGGGAACACCCACCTCTTCTGCAGCTGCGTTCATGGATCTGATTATTTTCTCAAAAGAATCAAGCTCAAATCCCTCCGGCACGACTATTGCACATGTAAGGGCAAGAGGTGCAGCTCCCATTACTGCAAGATCATTAACAGTGCCTGAAACAGCAAGCCTACCAATGTTGGAATCTGGGAAGAAAGGCGGTTTTATCACGTGGCTGTCTGTGGTTATCACGATCTCATCAGATCTCTTACTATCATGAATGTTACTTGCGATGTTTATCGTTGCACCATCATCGAGATCGTCAAGCCCTACAAGCCCCGCAGATCTGTTAGTTATGTTGTTGAGGATCACGTCACGTATCAGTGTTTGCATTGCCTCTCCGCCTGCTCCGTGTTCCATCCTTATGATTTTATCTTTTGACATGATCCTCACTATCAGAAATAAGAACATATTTATTTAAGATACGATTCGATGTACTCTATCCATCTGTCAATGCTTATCCTGTCATTTATAGAGGTTAGCAGTATGGGTATTGATGGATTTAACTGCTCAATGTCAGCTTTCATTTTTGAAGGATCAGCAGATACAGCTTCACTGATGTCCACTTTGTTCACGATGGCAAGGTCAGAGGTCCTGAATATCATCGGATGCTTCAAAACAGTATCATCTCCCTCACTTACACTTACGACCACAACACGGAGGTGTTCACCAAGTTTATAGTCCACAGGGCAGATGAGATTCCCTACGTTTTCAATGAACAGAATATCAATATCTTCCAGATCTATATTTGCTAATGACCTTTCGACAAGTTTAGCGTCCAGATGACATTCACGTCCGGTGTTTGCAGCTACAGTTCTCACACCAAGTTTTTCAAAACGGGATGCATCCATCTGTGCTACCACATCACCCGCAATGACCGCTATTCTGTAACGCTCTTTGAGCGAATTTATAGCCTCTTCAATAAGTGTTGTCTTCCCTGAACCTATGGCTCCCATGATGTTCATGGCAAAAATTCTGTTTTTAACTAAAAGTTTCCTGTTACTATATGCAAGTTCATTATTGGCTTTCAGGACATCTTTGTTGATATTTACTACGTGCATCAGCATTGATACTACCTCCTTCTAATTTCATATCTCGATATCTATCGCCTGAATAATGAGATCATTTCCACCTACCAGCTGAAGCAACTTGCCACATGTAGGGCAGGTCAGTCCTGTATATTCATAAAGGGGTGGCTGATCTTCACAACGAACGTTATCTGAAACTCCGGCATCTCCCCGGTATCCGCATTCACACTCTCCACATGGTGATACGAAATTCACATCGATCTTTGCACCTTTGGCAATACCATCCCGGGATAGAACATCAAGGCAGAACAATAACTGGTCCGCGTTCACATGTGTAAGTCTACCTATTTCCAGTTTTATGGAATTTACTGCCAATGCTTTATTATTATGTGCTGTTGCAATTACAGTCTCAAATATCTCACAAGCAAGTGAATATTCATGCATTTTATATTCCTTTGTTACGTGTATATTTGTACCAGTTATAACATGTGCCTTCCAGGCTTACCATGCAAGGCCCGACCGGATCTTCAGGAGAACATCTTCTGCCAAAGAGCGGACATTGGGAAGGTTCAGCACGTGCTGTTAATATTCCAGCACAGATACAGCCTTCATAAAGACAATTTTCATGATTATCTATCTCGGAAGCTCTTTTCTCATGAGAGGTCTTGTCGTAGATATCAGCATGAACATTTACAGCATCGAACTGCTCAAACTCTTTTTTCAGAGCAAGGCCGGAATTTTCTATCATGCCAATTCCCCGCCAGTCGCTATCGTTCTCTTTAAAGACCTGATACAACATTTCCCGGGCCTTGAGATTTCCCTCGACATTCACACAGCGTGGATATGCGTTCTCCACACAAGACCTGCCGGACTCTATCTGGTCCTGGACCATGGCGATACCCAGTAGAACATCGAGAACTTCGAATCCTGTTGCTACGATCGGAAATCCCTTTTCTGAAATGGGATCATATGGATGTGTGCCAATGATCGTTGACACATGTCCAGGTGCCAGGAATCCGTCCACGTTCGTATCCTGTGTGAGGATCTCCATTGCAGGAGGCATCAGTTTATGG
>Ga0255368_10113_pt1 | contig 18893 bp, 12 predicted proteins | sample ANMaggSeSYBR01E6_FD_182094 | JGI IMG/M metagenome (GOLD analysis project Ga0255368, IMG submission 182094) | Sediment cell enrichment communities from methane seep in Santa Monica Basin, California, United Staets - ANME aggregate JGI... | ecosystem: Environmental > Aquatic > Marine > Cold seeps >...
GCCACAACAGTAAAGGAAGGTATTGAACTCATTAACCGGGAAAAGCCCGACCTGGTGTTTCTTGATATTGCCTTACCGGATGGGGAAGGGTTTAATATCCTTGAAAAAGTTTCTTTACAAAATTTTTCTGTAATTTTTATTACCGCTTATGATAAATATGCTACCAAAGCATTTGAATTTTCGGCTGTACATTATTTACTAAAACCCATCAACTATCTTGAATTGCAAAAAGCAGTTGACCGGTTTGATACCAACAGGCATGAAAAAGATTTTAGCAAAAAACTAAACATACTTGGAGAAAACTTACATGGCAAACCGGAAAAGCTTGTATTGCCGGCTTCAGATGGGTTGGAAGTTATTAACCTTGATGAAATAATCCGGTTTGAAGCGAGTCATAACTATACCTATTGCCACCTGGTAAATAATAAACAAATATTTGTTACACGGCCTATAGGAGCTTTTGATACTATGTTGCGTAATCATCATTTTGTCAGGATCCATAGCAAATACATTATTAACCTCAAATATTTAAAGAAGTATATCAGGGGTAAGGGTGGATTTGTAAGGATGTCGGATAACGTAGAAATCAGCGTATCAAAAAGTAGGAAAAACCGGTTTCTTGAAAAGTTAAATGAATTTGCATTCCATATGTAATAACCGGTAAACCCTCTTTATGTAAATCCAATTATACAATGTATTAATCAATTTAGCTGAATAACGGGCCTGTTTATACAGTTCCGGTTGTTTGATTTTATAAAAACATATACTATTGTACTCTAATTAGAAATTTTATAGTTAATTAAAAAATAGTTTTCAAACCCAAATAAAAGGATAGAGTTATAATTAGGAAGATTTAATAGATAAAATGTGATTGGAAAAGGTAAGTAAACCGTAAACATTTTAGTGGAATTATTAGTCCATAGTTTGGCGCAGTTGAAACATACTGCGCCATTTTTTTTGCCAGTAAGGAAAAACGTTTTTTTTGGGCGGCCCGCCTGCCAACCGCGTGTCGCCATAGCTTTAGCGGTGGCACAAGCGAAGCGGCGGGCAGGCTAAACCGGGCTTTCCGTTCTACCAGGCTTGCCCTTAACCAATAATATCCCAAGCACATCTCCACGGGAGTCCTGTGGACAAAATAATATTTAACCATTTAATCAGCGTGTAAACCTTTATTATCTATTTAAAAAGATGTAATTTTGCCATTCAGATAAATTGCTGATTATATCTAACACATCATCTGGGAATATGGAAACGAGGGAAATTGCCCTAACAGGTATTGTAATTGTTTATATTATTATTGCTTATCTATTTTCGAGGCTTGGCAAGCACCGTGAAATTGGTACCAGGCGTCTCTTTATTATCAGTTTGCTGCTAACCCCGGTACTTGGCATTGCGTTTTTAGCCATGTCACAACAGCGAAAATTAAATTTATATACCGAAGAAAGATTTAAATGCGAAGAGTGTGGCTATGTTTTTTCAGAAGCGCATGATGTTTGTCCGTTTTGTGAAAAGGAAGGAAAACTGTCAGAGCTTAAACCCGTTAGCATGTATATGACTTAATTTTCTTTTTGGTATACCGAATCGGATCAGATTTGCAAAGTCATTAAGAAGCAGTATAAATTACCTTTTTATAAACCAAATGCTCCCCAAAAGTCAATCGAATAATGTAAGTGCCTCCTCCCTTAAGTGTTATCCTCTCCGAATTGACCGTAAAGCTGTTTTTTCCTTTTGGGAAATTCATATTATTAATTGAAAATATTTTATTTCCCGCAAGATCAAATAAATCAAGCTTAACAATTTCTTTGTTTTGTGTATAAAAAGAAATAGTTAAATTGTGCAACCATGGGTTGGGATAAAGCGATACTTTATATTTATCGTTACTGATGTTTTCAGTAATCTTTGTTTGAACCGTATCCTGGTAAAGGTCATAAGAATACATTGACCGGCCATAAGTTGCGGCCAATAGCTTTCGATCGGGGTTGTGTAAATCAAGGTCGGTTACAGGTACAACCGGAAAGTTTGATCCAAGCAATTCCCATGCATTTCCTGCAACATAGCTTACAAAAACACCAGCATCAGTTGCCAGGTACAGTATTTCATTGTTTGCCGGGTCCACGATCAGGTCGTTCACGGGGAGTTCGGGCAGGTCAGATGAAATATCAGTCCAGATTTCCCCTTTATTATCCGAACGGAAAACGTGGGGTAAAAACTCATCCCACCGATACCCTGAAAAGGTAACATACACCCGGTCTTCTTCATTCGGATCGGCAACTACACGGGTTACCCATCTGTCAGGGAGTTCCGATGATATATGCTCCCATTCCAGCCCACCCTGGGTAGTAACCCACACATTACCATCATCTGTCCCAACATAAATAAGGTCATCATCAATAGGGGAAACAGAAATGCTGGTAATTGTCCCATAGGTTAAATTTCCCCCGGGACCATTGGTAAGGTCGTTGCTAATGGCTGTCCAGTTACCTGCATGATTGGCAGACCGGTATAGTTTATTCGAACCATAATAAAGGACAGCAGGGTTAGCAGGGCCGAAAACCACAGGGGTGTTCCAGTTTTTGCGGTCGGATGAACTGATACCGTTCATGGCCATGCTGAATGAACTTCCGCCATTGGTTGACCGGGCCAGGTTTCCGTATTGGTATTCAGCATAAATGTAATTGGTATTTTCGGGGTTTACCAGTACATAAAAACCATCGCCGCCATAAATATTTTGCCAGTCGTCAACAGCGCCTGTTAAAGTTCTGTTAGTCCCGTTATCCTGTGTACCACCATAAATCCTATCAGGATGTTGTTGGTCTATTTCACAGGTATAGAACTGTGTTATGGGCAGGTTGTTGACCCAGGTCCAGGTATTTCCCCCATTCAATGAAGTATACAAACCACCATCACTACCAAGGAACAAATGGTTGTGATTTAAGGGGTCAATATAAATTTCATGTTGATCAACATGAACAGTGCCCGATGAGATATTTGACCAGGAACTGCCACCATTAGATGTTTTATAAAGATCGAACCCGATTACATATGCGATATCCGGATCAACCGGATCTATTTTTATCCGGCCAAACCACCATCCATAAGACTGGTAACATGCATTTAAGGAACCATCATTTGTCTGAACCCAGCTTTCACCTCCATTTGTTGTTTTAAAAACACCGTTAAAATACCCGGTTTTATCAGCATAAATTGCATAAACTGTTTCAGGGTTTGAGGCAGATATGCTGATCCCGATACGGCCAATGTCTATTCCGGAGGGTAAGCCGTTTGTCAATTTTGACCAGCTAAGTCCACTGTCAGTAGAACGGTAAATCCCGGAAGTAGGCCCTCCATAACTTCTTCTGTCGGGCCTCCTTACCCTTTCCCACATGGCAGCATACACGATTTCGGGTGATGCCGGGTTTACCACAATATCAATCCCTCCTGTTGAATCTGATACAAACAGTACCTGTTCCCAATGAATGCCTCCGTTTATAGTTTTATAAATACCTCTGTCAGGAGAATCGGCAAACAAACTTCCCATAGCCGCAACATAAACAATATCAGGGTTCACCGGATGTATTGCCAATCTACCGATGTTCCGGCTCTTTGCCAACCCCGCATATGACCAATTATCTCCTGAATCGGTTGATTTATAAACCCCGTTGCCTTCATAGGTTTGGGAACCTCCCCCGGCATTGGCTTCACCCGTTCCTGAATAAATGATTTCAAAATTAGAAGAAGCAATAGCAATATCACCAATGGATAAACTTAATGCATCGTCGAAAACAGGTGTCCAGCTTGACCCACTGTCATTGGATTTAAAAATTCCCCCGGAGGCAGTCCCGGCAAATATTATTGCTGTGTTTTCAGGGTGCACTTCCACATCGCTTAACCTTCCCCCAATATTTTCCGGGCCTGCAAATTCCCAAAACGAAGCGCCTTTTGCCTGTCCTTTAAGTTCCTTTATATATTTTATTGATTGATAATACTTATCATAATTAATTTTCCCGGTGGGATATGCCCTTTGATTAAAAAACCAGTCATTGGGAAATTTGTTATCCTCTATCTCTCTGTCAATTTGCGGGCCATCAGAACATTTTATAAAAAAAATAAAAGGAAGGAAACAAAAAAAAGTATAAAAGTATTTTAAGGTATGCATCAGGTGAAGATTTTTACCAAAAGTATAAAAAACCGGCTAAAATCAAAGGGATCGAATTCAATTACTTTATAAATTGAGCAATAGTTGTAAACAACTCATCAGGATTGATAGGTTTATTTAGGTGTTCATCGCCCCCGGCAGCCAGGCTTCGTTCCCGGTCTTCGGGCATGGCATAGGCTGTCTGAACAACGATGGGCAGGTCTTTTCTGAACTTTTTAATTTCAGAAATAGCTTCAAGGCCTCCAAGTATAGGCATTTTTATATCCATCAACACAAGATCAATATTTTCATTTTTTTTACACATGTCAACGGCTTCTTTTCCGTTTTTGGCCCATAACAGTTTTACATGTGTTTTTTGGAAAAGTGCTTCCAGGAAAGTATAATTTAAAATAGAATCTTCAGCAATCAGGAATAATTTGTTACTCCAGTCCAACTGTATTGTTACTGGTTTTTTATCCAAAACCTTTTCAATTTCCAGTTCTTTATTAACCGGAAGTGATAAGTAAAATGTACTCCCTTTATCCACTTCAGAGGTCACTGATAAATCCCCATCCAGAAGTTCTGTCAATTTTTTTGAAATAGATAATCCGAGGCCGGTACCTTTGTGTTCCTGGCTTTTATTGTTTTCAACCTGGCCAAAACGAGTAAATATTAAATCCAGTTTGTTTGCCGGAATACCAATACCGGTATCCTGCACATAAAATACGATATTCTCCGGCCCTCTTAAATTAAAACCAAATTCGATATACCCTTTTTTCGTAAATTTTAGGGCATTGCCCAATAAATTGGAAAATATCTGGCGTATCCGGTGCGGATCGGTAAAAATAGTAAAACCCTTTTCTACGATTGGTTTTTTCATTCGCAATTCCACTCCTGATTTTCCGTTTTTATTCTTCATCTTCAGGAATGTAGCATAAAGCTCATCAAGCAACTCATCAACTTTACATTGATCGAAATCAATCTTTATCTGGCCGGCTTCGATTTTTGTGATATCAATGATGTCTTCAATAAGGGTCATCAGCGTATTACTACCCTGGGTAATGTACCGTATAAACTCTTCTCTTTCTTTCTGCGTTAAGTCGGGGTTAGTCAGGATTTCAGAAAAACCGATGATGGCATTCATCGGGGTCCTGATCTCGTGCGACACATTCGCTAAAAAGGCTGACTTAAGCATATCTGACTCTTCAGCTTTTTCTACCGATTCCTTCAGCTTTTTCTCCTTTTCCGTAACTTCTGTAATATCCCTTATAATAAATAACAGTGCATTTTGACCTGAATAAATAATTTTATTCCCATGTATCTCAACAGGTATTGTTTCTCCGGAGGAAGTTTGTAAAAATGACCTGATATTTTGCAGTTCACCACTTATCCATTGCGGAAAATGACTGGTTACTTCCTCTGATGATTCTTCCGGGATAAGTGTAGCAATATTCTTACCCTTGAGTTTTTCCTGTTTGTATTTTAACAATCTTCCGGCAGCGGGGTTTATATCAAGGATATTTCCTTTATAATCTTCTACTACTATTGCATCCGGGCTGTCAACAAATAAGGTTTTAAACCGCTCTTCGCTGTTTATTAACTCTTCTTCCGCCAGTTTACGTTCAGTAATATCACGGTTACTCACCCTGAACCCGAGGTAGGCCCCATCCTTGTTTCTTAGCTCCTGCCTGGTATGGCTTATCCACTTGATATTATTGTCTTTTGTGCGGATCCTGAAATTAGTTTTGATTATTTTAGAACCCTCTTCCTTGTGTTTTTTCTGAAGTTCATTTATAATACCCCTATCATCTTTATAGATTATTTCATTAAGCAGTTCAGGGTCTTCAGTGAATTCGGCAACATCAAAACCCGATATTCGTTTACATGAAGGCGACATATAAATAACTTTACCTTCAGGAGAAAGCCAGTATTCCCAACCATAAGTAAAATCAGCCAGCGTCCTGAATTTTTCCTCACTCTTCTGAAAAAGGTCTTCTGCTTTTTTTCGTTCACTGATATTCCTGATAAAACCTTCAAACCCGACAGTAGTTTTATTTTCATCACGCACAATAACTGCACTCAGGGAAGCATATACAATTTCCTGGCCTTTATTTACCAATTGAATATCTCTGTCAGTAAACGAATTTCCCCTAAGCAATTCTTTGGCAAAAGAGGTAATCTGAAGTTGGTTATGGAAAAAATGGCTAATCAGTTTTCCTTCCACCTCTTTTTTCTCAAAGCCCAATATCGTTTTAATGGATGGGCTAACCTGGCTAATGACACCTTCAATATCAGTCCTGAAATAAATGTCCTGGTATGATTCAAATATTCTACGGTAATTTTGCTCGCTTTTCTCCAGAATGTTTAAGCTTTCCCTTCTTTTAAGAGAGGCAGATGCCAGTTTTGCGATGGTTTCGATGGCCCCGGAATGACCCAGCTTTTTACCCTTATGAGTAAAAATGAGGGCTGTGCCGTAAACCGTTTTTCCATGCGTTAAACCTATCAGGTAAATCCCATTAACATTTAATACTTTCTGAATGAGGTTGAAAGTGTTTTTCGGGAAAATATTGTATCCCTGTTCAAATAAACCATCATTGTATTTAATAAGTTTACCGTACGAAATATTTCTAATTAATTCATGATTGATCTTTCCGGGAAACTCGTCCGTATTATTTTCTATAACTGCTTTCAGGTTTTCTTTCACATCAGCAGGGCCTTCAATATATTCAACTTTTGGAATACTTGTTAAAGGGTCGTATGAGATCATTAATACAGATGTAACTGATGATATTTCAATCATCCTTTCACTGGTGAACCTGAAAATCTCCGAATCATCAGTTAACGTTCCAAAAGCAATTGCTTTTTCAGATAAAAGCTTATATTCCGAGAGTATCCTTTTTCCCGACTCTTCACTTAGTTTATCTTCCGATATATCAACGAAATAAAGAAGGGTTGCCGGTTTTGAGTCCCATTCAATGTATACTGATTTTGCACTGATCCATTTAAAACTTTTATCCTTTCTTAATAGCCTGAGAGTATTAGGACAATTACCGTTTGGCTCATACAACCGGTCAGCAGTTAATCGCTGAAATGCTCTCCTGTCATCAGGATGGATAAATTCAGGGAACGGGGTTTTTAATAATTCATCAAGGCTGTAATCCATTAAATCAAGCAACTGGGAATTGCTGAACTTTACTTTTCCATCCTGAATTACAAAAATAGCCTCCCGTGCATTTTCAATGATTATTTTATAGGCTTGCTTGCTTTTAAGAAGGTCCTTTTCAATGAACTTACGGCCGGATATATCTTTAAAATAAATTTTTACCTGGATTTGTTTGTTTTTATCCAAAACAGGTTTTGCAAATACTTCACTCCAAATGGTTTGCTTTGAATAATTTTGCCATTGAAGCTCAATACTTAAAGGAATATTCCCTTCCCTGGCCTGCTCATAAATTTTTTGCATGGAAGAAAGGTAGTTGGAAGGAATAACAGGTATCCGGTTGATTTTATAACCCAGGAAGTCGGCCTCTGAAAAACCTGACAAATCCAGTAAGGGTTTATTTACTGAAGCAACGATCCCATTGTGGTTTAATAATATAGAACCTTCGAACTCCTGCTCCCCTGCACTTACTTTATCTTCTTTAATTTGTTTTATCTCATCCCTAAGCTCTACCGTTTGGGTAATATTTTGAAAATAACCCACAACCGTTGCTTTTTGAGGATCACTTCCCGGAAGGGCTTTAAGGGTAAGTCTGAACCATAAGGTATTTCCCGTAAATTTTAACGCAATGGATTTTGAAATCTTTTTACCTGTTTCAAAAACTGCTTTTATCCATTTGTTTATACTATTTGCAGCCTGTTCATCATAAACATCACCTAACAACCTGCCTTTAAACTCAAAGGGATTAACACCGGTAAGTTCTTTAAACCGTGGATCAGACCATACTTCAATATGTTTTCCTGATTCGTTAAAAACGGTAATAAAAGACTCCTCCAATGAATCAAGAATACGATCATAAAACTGAACAGTTCCCTGCAATAATTTTCTGCCTGGCCTGTCTTTGTTCTGACCCGATTCCAAATGATTCAAATCCTCCTGAAGGTCATTGTCTTCAAGATGCTTTTCATTATAACTACTTAGCGACATACGTTGCTATGATTATACCATGCATCGAAATGCTATTACGGGATTCACAGGGAACCCCTGATTTACCTTTTACCTTGACACAATTTGAACTCCAGGGAGCAGACAAGCTGCAAAGCGTAGTTATATTCAGGGTGATGGAGTTTCAAACATTTCCTCTAATCAACCATTTGGGCGCAAGGTAAAAAAAAATCCAGTTAAAAAAAATTTTTATTATTTCATTTTCAGAAAAGAAATTTCAGTATTGCTAAGGTGGCGCCATTTTCCCCTGGGGATATCTTTTTTCGTTAACCCGGCAAAATCCACCCTGTCAAGCTTTAACACTTTATATCCTAATGATTCAAATATTCTTTTGATGATCCGGTTTTTGCCTGAGTGGATTTCAACACCAATTTCCCTTTTATTATCTGCCCCTTTAACAAAAGCAATATCATCTACTTTAATTAAACCATCATCAAGGTTTATCCCATTTGATATTTTAACTATATCACCTTTTGAAACATTTTTGTTAAGCTTCACATGGTAAATTTTGGTAATATTATGTTTCGGATGCGTTAGTTTTTTGGCCAATTCGCCATCATTTGTCAGAAGTAAAATCCCCGTTGTATTTTTATCTAACCTACCAACCGGATAAATACGTTCATGACAAGCATTCTTAACCAGGAACATTACGGTTCGCCTGCTATAAGGATCATCGGTGGTAGTAATATAATCCTTTGGTTTATTCAGAAGTACATAATACTTTTTCTCAACCTTTAGTGTTTGGCTATCATATTGCACCTTGTCGTTTGGGGAAATTTTTGTGCCAAGGTCTTTTACAGTTTTGCCATTCACTTTTATAATACCTGATTCAATCAGGACATCCGCCTCCCTTCTTGAACAAACTCCGGCATTTGCAATAAATTTATTTAACCTAACCAACTCCGGGCCGGTATCAGGTTGTTTTGACCCGGCTTTTTTGACCGGCTTTTCACGAACCGGTTTTTTTTTATCGGTGTACTTGCTGCTTTTTGCCGTTTTTTTTTCGTAATTCATGTACGTTATTATATAATTAAGGACTTTGCAAAGTTATACTAATTCCTAACCTGGACAAGCCGGAAAAGTTTAGACAGGATTGCATGATTAACATGATATTAAATTGTTAAAGCAATTAAACTTCTGCCAAAAAAAACACTCCCGTACATACGGGATTTGAAATAAGAGCCTAACCCAGACAAGCCGGAAAAGAGATTGAAAAGATTGAATGGTTGAAGTATTTTGTTAATTATATAGTAAAATTGGTATCAATAGGAAAAAAAATAGTTGTACATTTGGATTTGTATTTAATAGAAGTTATATTTGTCGAATAATTACTACCAAATTATACTTTAAATTAAGGAATTGAAAATTCAAAATAATATGAAAAAAAATATACTAATAACCTTATTCTTATTGATTTTTCTTATAAGTCCGATAGTTTTACCCGAACTGTTTGCCGATGCCCCACCTGATCCGGGAGGAGATCCTTCAGGTGGAAGTCCTGTAGGTGGCGGAGCGCCTGTTGGAGGTGGATTATTACTGATGCTAAGTTTTGGTATTGCTTATGGCTCAAAGAAACTATACAAATTTTATAAAAAATGAAAAAGCTATTTAAGGTATTGATCATATTTGTCGGATTAAGTATTTTCCCCATTTTGTTGTTGGCCCAAAGCCCACCCCATCCCAATGGCGGCAGTGGCCCGACAGGCGATAATACCCCGGTAGGCGGAGGCGCCCCTCTTGATGGCGGAATACTTACAATGATAGTGTTAGGATCAGCCTATGCATTAAAAAAAACAATCAGGTTTAAAGCTGATTAATCGTTTTTTTAAAAAATATTTTAATTTGCTTTGTTTGCCTTTTATGGTAAGCAAAGCATTTTTTATGAAAAAGAAACAAAAAAAATATTACGTAGTCTGGAAAGGAAAAAACCCCGGATTTTATGAAACATGGGATGAATGTAAACAACAAATTGAAGGTTTCCCCGAGCCTGTGTATAAATCTTTTAAAAATAAAGAACTTGCCCTAAAAGCCAGTACCGATGGTTGGGAATATTATATAGGGTTTGACGAACGCAAACTGAATTTTTCTGCAGAAGACAGGAAAAGGATAGGTGATCCCATTGTTGAAAGCCTGGCTGTGGATGCAGCATGCAAAGGAAACCCCGGAATATTGGAATACCGTGGGGTGCATACCGGATCGGGCCGTGAAAAATTCCGGCAGGGGCCTTTTCCTGAAGGCACTGTCAACATCGGGGAATTCCTGGCACTTGTTCATGGACTGGCCTACCTGAAACAGAAACAAAGTAAAGTTCCTGTATATTCCGACTCAAGAACCGCCATAAGCTGGGTTAAGAAAAAAAGGGTAAAAACCAAACTCCAGCGCAATTATAAAAACGAAAAGCTATTCAAGCTGGTTGAAAGGGCTTTATATTGGCTCCACAACAACAGCTTTGATAACAAAATTATAAAATGGGAAACCGAATACTGGGGTGAAATACCGGCTGATTTTGGACGGAAATAATTGGTTACAACTTTTTTTTATTTTCAAAACAAATCAAAAATTTTTTACTTACATTTGTTTGCCTTATTTTAATACCACAGATGTATAAATTTAAGATTGTTTTAAGGTCGGTTTTCTCTTTTAGTATTTTATTTGCAACCAAATAATATATATGTATAATTAAAAATTAACTGTTATGAAAAAAATTACAATTTTATTAATTTCAGCTTTTATGGCTTTTGCCTATAATGGGTGGGGGCAAACTATTATTGATTTTGAAGTTGATGGAGATGGCTATACCCCATCTGCAATAGAAGGCTCTGGTTATACAGATGTTTTCAATAGAACAAATCCTAATATTGGCGGGAATTCTACATATATGTGGTCTGTTGAAGACATTAATTTATCAGACCCTTATATAACCTTAGATCAAATTGATGTAACCGGATCTACATCTTTTGCTTTTTCAATTGACATGATTGCCCATCATTATAATGATTGGGATGGCACTGATGAATTACTCATTACTTATTCATTAGATGGCGGAGCATATCAAAATTTAATGTGGGTGCAAATGATTCCAGAAGGTGATGCAAATGGCGCAACTAACGAACCTGCTGCACTAGATACGGATTTTGACGGTGACGGTGAATGTGCTTACGTATTACCGGCTCTTTCTACCGGAACTGGATCTCAAGGTTGTGCAGTTACATCAAATACTTTTGAAACATTCACAACATCCGCTATTTCGCTTTCAAGTAATACAACATTAGATATTACTCTACAATTCAATAATCTAACATCTACCGATGAAGGAATTTATCTTGATAATATTATGATCACTGAAATTGGTAGTGGAAATAATCCCCCTTTAATCACGGGCATTTCTCATACTCCTTCCTCAGATATTTCCTCTTCTACAACCGTATCTGTATCCGCAAATGTAACCGACACCGATGGTACAGTAACCGGTGTTGAATTGCATTGGGGAACAGCGACCGGAAGTTTAGGCAATACAATAAATATGTCAAACGCAGGTGGCGATACTTATACGACTGACTCTGATATACCTGCCCAGTCCGGAGGAACTACTGTTTATTATGAAGTTGAAGCAACTGATGACGACACTGATGTATCCACTTCCGCAGAATATAGTTATAATGTTTACCCATATTCTGCCACCCTTCCGTATAGTGAGGATTTCACAACGGGTTTTGGACAATGTTACACAAAAAGTGCCCTGGGCAGCACTAAAGAGTGGGAATGGAATAGCGGAGGGTATGCTTACATGAATGGTTATGATTCAGGTGAAACAGAAGAAGACTGGCTTATCCTTCCGGGAATCAATTTAGATAGTTATACTGATGAGCTTATGACATTTGATACCTGGTATAAATACGGCGACGGTGATGATGCCACACACTACTTAAAATTGTTTTATTCTACTGATTATCCGGGAGTAGGAGATCCTACAACATCAACCTGGATAGAACTCAATTTTACCAGACCCTCAGGATGGGAAACCTGGACTAATTCTTTGGTTGTTGACCTATCATCGGTTACCGGAAGTTCTGTATTTATTGGCTTTAAATATCACTATGAATCTGATAGTTACAGAACCTGGGAAGTGGATAATATTTCAATTTATGAAGGTTCCAGGGTTAATGTCACTTTCCAGGTAGATATGGCAGAACAAACAGTTTCAGGCGATGGTGTTCACATTGCCGGAAGTTTTGAAAATTGGTGGAACGCATCAGGTATTGAATTGTTGGATGGTGACCTTGATGATGTATATACGACTACACTTTCATTATTTTCTGGTGAAGAATATCAATTCAAATATCTCAATGGAAATGCATGGGGCACTGATGAAACTGTACCTACAGGATGCCAGGCCGCTGGAACTACCAACAGGTATGAAGTTATTGGCGGTGTTGATTATTCACTTGATGAAGTTTGTTTCAACTCATGCGAGGATTGTGGGGTATTAAACAACTATGACATTACCTTCCAGGTAGATATGCAAAATGAAAATGTGACTGGTGATGTTAATATTGCCGGATCATTCAACGGATGGAGTGACCAGGCGATGACCAATACCAGTGGCTCTATCTGGGAAATTACCCTTGCTTTAGCTGAAACTACTTACCACACATATAAATTCAAGAATGGCGGCAGTTGGGAAAGTTTTGATGGCCCCTGTCTTGCCAGTTCATGGGGAGATCGTTATATTACTGTTCCTTCAGCAAATACAACCCTGGATTTAGTTTGTTTTAACTCCTGTGATGCATGTCCTGTCGCAGATTTCGTTATTATCAATGAGGTAGATGCCGATGATATACTTACCGATGACCTGGAATTTATTGAGTTGTTTGATGGAGGTGTAGGGAACACCAATCTATCAGGTCTTGTTGTAGTTCTGTTTAATGGAAGCGACGATGCATCCTATGATCCTGTTGCTGATCTTGATGGTAATTCAACAGATGCTAATGGTTACTTTGTAATAGGGAATGCATTAGTACCAAATGTAGATTTGATTTTGAGCAATGGTTTCTTACAAAATGGAGCAGATGCAGTTGGTTTATTTGTGGGAGATGGAGTTGATTTCCCTGATAATACTCCTGTTACAACAACCAACTTATTGGATGCTTTGGTCTATGATACTGATGATGCTGATGATGCTGGGTTACTTGTTTTGCTTAATACAGGAGAACCTCAGATAAATGAAGGTGAAAGAGGAAATAAAGATGAACATTCAAATCAAAGAATTCCTAACGGATCAGGTGGACCAAGAAATACAAGTACTTATGACCAGTCAATTCCAACTCCGGGAGCAATGAATACATCTATTAATACTAACTGGACAGGCATCGTTGATGATAATTGGGATGATGCGGGAAACTGGGATAATGGTGTCCCTGTTTCTTTAAGGGATGTATTTATCCCCGATGTAAGCAAAGCTGCATATCCGGTAATTACAAGTTCTGCAACATGTAATAGTTTATTTATGGCCGGTGGTTCGTTTCTTGATATTGCCCCATCAGGTGACCTTACTGTTATCGGAACCTTTACAAATAATGGTACATTAACAATTAAATCCGATGTAAGCGGGACAGGTTCATTAATTGAGAACAATGGTGTAAATGCTACTGTTGAGCGTTATTATACCGGAGGTGAATGGCACATAATCGGAGCGCCTGTTGCAGGTGCACAAGCCGGCATGTTCACCGGATTGTTTTTGCAAAACCATACAGAATCTACGAACTTATGGACTGACGTTACAGACCCTTTAACTAATCTCACACCGTTACAAGGCTTTGCGTTACATAACAGCACTACCGCTACTGCTTCGTTTTCAGGGCCTTTAAATACAGGGACAATCGGTGCGGCCAATAATGTAACAAGAAGTGCAACAGGCAACACAAGAGGTTGGAATGCTGTAAGTAATCCTTTTGCTTCTTCAATAGATTGGGATGCTGTTACAGGATGGACCAAAACAAATGTTAACGATGCTACATGGAGGCATGTAAATGCATCAATATGGGCAACTTATGCCGGCGGTGTAGGAACTCCTACCGGAACTACAGGTAATTTTGCTCCGGGTCAGGGTTTCTTTGTTGAGGTAACTGACGATGGTTCAACTGTTGGAACTTTACAGGTCGGGCCTGGTGCAAGGGTTCACAGTTCCGATCCCTTTTACAAAAATTCAATTAAAAATATGTTGCGTGTTAAAGTATCCGGCAACACTTATTCTGATGAAACAGTTATCCGCTTCTTAGATGATGCAACCCAGGGATACGATAGTAAATATGATGCACACAAACTATTTGTAACAAATGAAGAAGCGCCCCAGGTTTATTCACTGGCAAATAATTTCATGGCTATAAATGCTTTACCCGAAACAGATTTGGTACCGCTTGGGTTCCATGCTGGTATTAATGGTGAATATAGCATTAATGCATTTGATATAAATGATATTCCTTCGGTTTGGCTTGAAGATACTTTTACCGGTATTTTTACTAACCTCACCATTGATTCTTATTCATTCAGCTATTCAACCACGGATGAAGCAAGCAGGTTTGTACTTCACTTTGCACCGCTTTCAGTTGAGGATAAGTTTGCCGATGGTATAAACATTTATTCTTATAATAATGTGGTATACGTTATTACACCTGAAATTACTACCGGGAACATTATAGTTTACAATGTGCTCGGTCAGGAAGTGGCAAATGCTGAAATAACCGATGTAGTTAATAATATTTCACTTGTTAACGGTGGTTATTATATTGTACAAGTGATAAGTGATAATAGTGTTACAAGTAAAAAAGTATACATCAAATAAACCGGTTTTCCCCTGGCGAATCCTGTCAGGGGAAGCTGATATATACTAATACCGAGAGGTTTAGATTATTTTTTTGCAAACCTAATCCGATTCGGTATAATTAAATAAAGTGATTAAAAATTAAAAAGATTCTATCATGAAAAAGATTTTAAAAGTATCTATCATAGCAGCTTTGTTTTTTATAGCCCCGGTTGTATTACTGGCCCAAAGCCCACCCCACCCGAATGGCGGCAGTGGCCCAACTGGCGATAATACCCCGGTTGGTGGCGGAGCCCCGGTTGATGGTGGCATCGTTATGTTAATGGCCCTCGGTTCAGCCTATGGAGCTAAAAAAGTTTACAAATTCCGAAAAGGGAAATAAACTTTGTTATAAATATTAAACGCCCTGTAACGCACATTTCAGGGCGTTTTTTATTATCAAGCTGAAAAAAGTTATCGAACTATTGATTTATTAACTTTCACTATATTTGCACTCCATTTCCATTACAAATGACAAAACTGTTAAACATATTATTCTTAATTCCTGCAATTGGTATCTTTTTACCAGTCGCTTCCGGGCAGAAATCCCCAGGTTATTACGACAATGCTGCCGGACTTTCAGGCGAATCGCTCAAAACCGCCCTACATTTAATTATTGATAACCACACAAGCATTTCATATACTGCCGTTGAAAATGCCCTGAAAGACCTCGACGAAGACCCAAATAACAGCAATAATGTGATCCTGCTTTATAAACGGACATCCCAGTCAAAAGCCTCTTTTGGCGGTGGCATTAATGATTGGAACCGTGAACATTTATGGCCACACTCCCATGGCGATTTCGGGACTTCTGCCCCGGAAGGCACCGACCTTTTTCACATGCGGCCTACCGATGCCAGTGTAAATTCCGACCGCGGCGATAAAGATTTTGATAATTGCCAGTCGGGAGGGACACAGCATAGCGAGGCTACACAATGTTACTATACAACAAATGCGTGGGAACCTCCTGATGTAGTAAAAGGCGATATAGCACGTTCGGTTTTTTATATGGAAGTCAGGTATGAAGGTGACAGCGGTGAAGCCGACCTGGAGATTGAAGATTTTTATACCTCACCATCCGGCTCTCCCGGCTATCTCGGCAAACTGTCAACCCTGATGTTATGGCATGAAGACGACCCGGTAGATGCCGAAGAACAAGCCCGGAACAATACCATTTACAATAATTACCAGGGAAACCGAAACCCGTTTATTGACCATCCTGAATATGTCGGCCTAATCTGGGGGGATGGTTTTGCTCCCGAACCGACGAACCATGCCTCCGGTTTTTCGGCCCACACTATTACTCTTAACTGGACCGATGCAAGCGGAGGTGTTTTACCCGATGCATATTTGGTTCGAATGGGTGATACAGGTTTTGAAAATATTGCTGTTCCTGTGGATGGCATGCCGGTAGCAGATAATTTCTGGAATACAAATGTGAGCTATGGCACAGCTACATGCACTTTTGGCGGGTTAACCGAAAATACGGTATACTATTTTAAAATATTCGGATATACAGGAAGTGGGGCAGCCATTGACTATAAAACAGATGGAACCGTTCAGCAAATAAGTATAGAAGCCAAATAGCCGTCAATAATATTTTTGCCATATATAAACTGCTCACAATCGAAAAATCAAATAACTAATTTAGTTGCCGATTTCGAAGCACATATTTTTCAATTTATCATAAAGTTCAATTGGGCTATCCCGAAACTTCGGGAATATTATTACTATTTCGGCAATTTTTTATATACATTGTTGTGTGCTGCCATTTCTATTCTATCTATATTCTCTTAGCAATATAAAATCCATAACTAAAATAGTCCTTATATTTTTTGTAGATTTTTATTTCTTCTTTTTCTATGTCAACGATATTTTTTGCCAATTCAGAATTATTGTATTTTTTAAGAAAAGTTGCAAATCTATTTTCAATTGGTTTATAATAATTGTCAATCCAACAATATTCAGGTAAAATAAAATGTGCAACTGGCATATATCCATTTTTTTCTAATATTCGGATTTTGTTTGAAACTGTGTCAATCTGTGGATATTCTTTATTCCAATGTTCTTCAACTTCTTTTGGTCTTGAATTTGTAATCCAAGATATTTCACTTACTGCCAAATATCCACCAGTTTTTAAATAGTTTTTCCACTCTTTTATTCCCGTTTCAAAACCCATATTATAAATTGCTCCTTCTGACCAAATTATATCAAATTCTTCATTGTCAAAAGGTAAATTTTCCATTGACTTTTTAAGTGTTGTTATTCTATTGTTTAATCCTAATTCTTTCGATTTATTATCCAATTTTTTTAAGAATTCTGGAAATAAATCTACCGCTGTAATCTGTCCATTTGTATTTTGAGCAAGGGCAATCGTATGAGCACCAGAACCACAACCAATATCTGCTATTTTTAGTGTTTCATTTTTATCCACTCCTATCAAATTCAATGCTTTAATTGTTTCAAAAGAACTTCCTGGTCCTTGTCTTTCAGCATTTTTATGAAAATCTACTAATAATTCTATTTCTGTCATTTTATTTCCTTTTTATGTGAATGAAAATATCTGTCTATATCGTTCTGTTTGGTTGCACACAACTATTACACAAAGTTACTCAAAGTATCCTCAAAGTTTAAAAAAGAGAAATTTACTTTTCATATAAAATACTGATCCCGTATATACGGGAATGTAAGATTTTTCAGGTTTGTTGTTATTTTAAAATTGAAACCCTGACCGACCACCCATTACCGACCACCCATTACCGACCACCGACCACCGCCCACCGACCACCGACCACCGACCCCCTGAAGTTTCAGATATTTCATAATCTGTTGGTGCCGATACTAAAATATTTGCAGTTAAATTGCTTCCTTCAACATCAAATGATTGTTCTGCTGAGGGGCCGTTACCAACAACATAAGAAAAACCTGTTAATGATGATGTGCTTGATGTAATTGTTGGAGAATATGTTGTCGCATTGTCTGTTAAACCTGTTGAATAATCACTGCCATCGTATGACCATGCTTTATAATAAACGGTTTGTCCTGCTGAAAGGCCTGTATGATTTGTTAGACTTCCTGCTGTGCCAACATAATGAACAGTTCCGCCACCACTGATAGAATTGCCTGCTGTATAGCTTCCTGATGGTGTGCCAAATGTGTTGGTTGAATTGTAAGCCACCATGATGTTGTCGCCGCTACCATTAGCAGTTGCTGAAAGATCAATTTGCGAAGTGCTGGAGGCAGCAGCGGAGAATGAACCGGGATCATCTGGGCCTGTGGAGCCTGATGAATAGATGTGGGTTCCCAGATATTCGGTATTTCCTGAAGATGCATTATCGACAGTTAAATTTGAAACTTGAGTCCATTCTGATGTAGTATAAGTTGTATTTGCTGAAGTTATATCTGAATTCCTATAAAAAGATTTGTTTGATCCCCAGCTTGTTCCGTTACCTATAACATCACTCCTATCAGTCCATGCACTTGAACTGTTCGAAGTTGATATAATCACAAGATCATCACCATTAAAATTACAAATTGATGAACTAGTACCAGATGCATAACTAGGAAGTACTGCACTACTATTTTTAAAAAGAAGGACTTCACCTGAAGCAATAGTTCCTGTAAGTGCATAATTATTAGTTGGAGAGTTGTTTGCAGGGTCATCTGCCGCTGCATTTGAAAATAAACATAAATATAGTTGAGGGTTTGTTAGGTTAATAGTTGATGTTCCTACG
>Ga0255368_10089_pt3 | contig 18751 bp, 12 predicted proteins | sample ANMaggSeSYBR01E6_FD_182094 | JGI IMG/M metagenome (GOLD analysis project Ga0255368, IMG submission 182094) | Sediment cell enrichment communities from methane seep in Santa Monica Basin, California, United Staets - ANME aggregate JGI... | ecosystem: Environmental > Aquatic > Marine > Cold seeps >...
GCATAATTCATTAGATAATGCATATCGCTTGCAGGCAATTGCATTTGATATTTACGAAGATCTTCAGGAAGTTCTTTTTCCGACGAGATGAAAACTTTCCCATACTTTTCCAGTTCTCTCACAATCTTTCTTTTCATAGGTAAAGAAAAACCTTTGTTAGATTGATCGTGAAGTGCTTCCCAGGATACAAACCTCAAAATTGAATATGTTTCATCCTCAGCAAGCCCAAGTTTTTCTAAAATAGAAGGGTCGGGTTGAAAATGGTTAGGATGGAGGTAATTGAGTTCAAAATAACCATTGTAATGTATCTGTTTTTCCCCAAGATCGTCCCAATAACCTTTTTGAGTTACGATGTATTTTGTGAACGGGAAAGTGAGATAATGAACCTGAGTTGCATGTTCAGTATCTTCGAAAATAAAATATGGTTTTCTTACTAAAAAACTAATATGTGCTAAAGATGGAAGAGCTTGCCCTATAAAAACATCCGGTTTAAAGTCCCTTACAACATTGTATGTATTCAGTTCAAGTTTGAGCAAAGATAATAATTTCTTAAGAAATGTTGGTTTGTTCTCACCGATCTGAATATAATCTAGGTTAAAATCATCCAGTAATTCATTATTATTGTCTTTTTTTATTAAGACTATTTTGATCTGATGACCTCTATTCCCCATTTCATTAATGAAATTTTTGAACATGTAAACATGTTTCGGATGAGAGATTCCAACCAGTATTTTCATATTATATTCCTTTTATCAATATTGAGAATTGTCTTTATTTAACCTTATTTTAGTTCTTTAGAAACTCATTGTTGTTATTATGTACATTTCTACTTGAAATAACTAATCACTGTGAAAAGTCAAAAATAATATATTCATTGTTTTGATAAATTTTAGCAGTAAAATTACAAGCAATATAATAAAGCGTGAGTAGATAAAAAATAGTTAATAGTCAGTAATTATAAATTATCGTCTTCTAGCAAATAGCAGCACCAACATTGACAGACACAGAGTAAAGGCTGCATTTTGATCAAGGCTTTCATTCTCTGCAGGAGCATCATCAACCCCTGTTATTTCAATTATATCATCTGAGCTAACTCCGACTATCGCAAATGGTGAAAAAACAGAAGTCTCTGCTTCAAAAGCCATATAACTACTGCTCTCACTGATCTTCTTTGTTGAAAGAGGCTCCCATGTGCCCTGATCATAACGGTACATCATTATAGAACTATCAGAGATATGATTACCTTCAAGCCATGATCGATTTACCTTGAAACCAACAACTGCATCCTGTATATTACTTTCTATGGCATAACCGGGTTTCCCCATCCATATATTCAAATTCTTGTAGACTATCCCGGGAGGGGGAGATGAGACGAGTGCAGATGTTTGCTTAAGGACTTCAACAGTTGTTATGACATTACCGGCGTTTGTGAGAGATCTATAGTTAATATATGTAATAGGGTTTTCATGCTCAACGAACTGGTAGGAAATTTGAGAGCCGAGGTGAACCGATTGACTGGATTTTTCTACTATCTCAACTTCCTCATATGATCCACTTGTTGTGCTAATTCCGGCAACTCCATAATTGGACTCATCACTGCGTCTATCAAGGGTTGTGGATACATTGGAAGGAGATGTACCAGATGCAATAGTAATTACTCCATTAACAACATCAATAGGGATGATCAATCCTTGATTATCACTAACCACAACGTTAGATATTTCCAAAGAACTTGTACCAGATACATTGCCAGCGGTCATCTGGATGGTAGCAAAAATTTCCGGTTCTGTGACACTTGTCTTGTCCAATATCAAACCATATACAGAATCAATTTTTCCATTTGGGCCATCTATCTCACCGGGACTGAACCAGACAAGTGCACCATCCTGTCTTAAGAATTCACCTTCTGAGACCTGAACCACCTCTATTAGTTTACTGTCATAAGATAGATCGAACTGCATACCAGCAATCGGAAGGTCTGGCTGCAAATAGATATTCACAACAAAGTTCTGCCCTTCTTCTACTGATTGAGATGTGGGTATGATGCTGATTTCGGTAGTGGCACTGGCAATTCCACTAAGGCAAATAATTGAAAATAGAGAAAAAAGGAGGAAGGAATAAAATATACTTTTCCCAGAGATGAAAATATATTTTCTTATCGGAATCCCTCACAATTATGAATCCATATGCGATAGGACAAGCATCATATCGAGAACATTTACAATATTATCCTTATTCACATCCCATAGTGGATAAGGATATGACGTGGTTTCATCGAAATGCTGCTGAACTAGGCCATAATCACTATAGTCAACCATATGATCCTGATTGACATCGAAAACCAGAATAATAACCTCTGTGTTCATTATTTCGATATCCACAGCATTACCATTTGGATCACTGATTATGACATCTTTTAGGACTAGGTCAGATTTCCCACTTGCCTGTTCATCTGCTGCTAGCGTGATGCTGGCAAAAGTTGCTGGTGTTGAGGTATCTGACGCACCGAGAATACAACCGTATGCATCATTGATCTGATCCGAATTTATAGAACCGGCAACAAAAAATGTTCCCATACCACTTTGTTTGAACAGGTTGCCTTCGTTCACATCTGTGATCTGGAACTTAGAACCATCGTAAAGTAGATCAAACTGCATTCCTGCAATATCAACATCCGGAGAAACGAATATATCAATTGTGAAAGTTTCTCCAGGTGCAACAACCTGTGATGATGGTTTTAAAACTACATCGGAAGCAGCTGCAGAAACATTACTAAGAGCTGCAAACAATGTGATTATAAAAACTATCATGAATACGTTTTTTATGCTAAACATGTTTTCCCCTTTATTTGAAATAACTTTGAGGACTTATTCTAATCAATAAAATTTATAATCCCCAATTTATCATAGTGTTGGTGCTATATAAACATTGTGAAAAACTAACACATGTGATGAGCACCATCATTATGAGGCCACTTTACAAATTCGATTGGTTTTCAATAGGCTGAGAAATGAAATTACATAGTAATTACTACTAATATAATTAAAAAAGTAATATACTTATACATGAAGATAATTAAGTTTTAATTAAAATGAAAAGAAAATTTATGTAGTATCAGCAGTTGAATTTACAGATCTTAAAAAAAAAAGAAAGAAAAGAGAGATGCAGATATGCATCTCACTCTACTGATTCACCGAAGTGGTATGCTACGAAGGTAAGATCCTGGATGTTCACTTCACCATCCTGGTTTACGTCCCAGACAGTATCTAAATTTTGACTGCCCATATTCTGACTCACCAGAGTAATATCCAGAATATTCACCACACCATCCTTATTCACATCCCACCGTGGATGCGTAACAGGTGCTATGTTGTCCGTAGCTACAATGGTCGCATCACCCCAATTGTTAGGCGCATCATTGGTTGAGCTTGTCAGACCACACGAGTCTAAATACTGGCGTCCATCAAACCCATTATCCCGATCGTTTATTCCAACGTTCAAGCCGACAGCATCATTCGAAGGTTTCCCGCCAATATCACTCCAGGGGATTGAGGCTTCGATCACGTAACCAGTATCCGTGTCACTTTCGTCACCATTGCTACCCAGCAAAGTTATGCCTGTCACTATGTTACTGGCATACGAGTAATCCTTGCCGCCACCAGTACCCACTTCATCGATTACTGCACCATTCAGGTTAATGATAAAGTGATAGTCATCTGACTGCATCACACCAGCATTATCGTGCTGCGTGTCAAGGAATATCTCGACACCATCATCTAGATAGATATGGCTAACTTCATCCTGACCGGAAGCCTGAAGGTTCGTGTCAGTTACCTCAAAGGCAAGGTACAAGTAATTGTCATCATGTTTTGCCTTTATCACAGCAGTATTGTCTTCCATAGGGCCTCTGCTGGTTGACGCAGCCAGAGTCATACCGGCCACATCCTGCCAGTCGCTAAGATCACCGTCGATAGTAGCATCCCCCTGCACTATGTCAAGTGCCTCGATGATAATAGGTACATCATTGATCGTAACGGTATGAATGGACGTTGCCTTATTGAGACCATCACTTACAATTGCTTCGATCGTATGAGCGCCAGCACTTGTGCTGTCAGGGTTCCATATATAATTAGAAGAGGTGCTGCGAATAACGCCATCAATCAGGATGGTATAACTCAATGCATCCCCATCAGCATCGGATGCTATGACATCGAAGGAAATAGAATCACCTTCATCAAAGACTGCATTGTTTGCTGGTTTGAATGTAGTGATAGAAGGTGCATGGTTAACCTCATTTACTGTTGTTGTTACTGCTACAGTAACAGTATCAGAGTCTGTTTTGCCGTCAGCATCTTCTACAGTAAGGGTTACTTTATAGGTACCTGCAGAATCATAGGAATGCTGGACAACAGCACTTTTCGCATCTTCTTGGAGTCCGTTAGAAGCATCGAAATCCCATGCATAGGAAGCAATGCCCTTGTCATCTGTTGAATCTGAACCATCAAAGGAAATGGTTTCACCAACAACAACTGTCATGCCAGAACCAGCATTAGCAGTTGGTGAGAGATTAGATGGAGCTGACGAGACCTCTTCTACGGAGAAAGAATGCACAGACCACTCAGAACTTGCAAACTTGATCTGACCAGAGGAATCTGCCTGTTTTGAAACAAAGTCACTTCCATCCATTTTGACGTTATAATAGCGGTTTGGTTGCAGGTCACCAACAGTGAACACCACATTGTCCCCATCGGTGGATTGGGCAGTGAAATCTACGAGGATCTCGCCCTGTGAAAGAGATGTGTCATATTTGTTCACTTCTACATTTACAGATCCTGTAGTCGGATGAGCATACATAGGATATGTGTTTACGGTCAAAGTCCTATCACTGGATTCAACATTGATCGATGAACCATCAACATCAGATACGGTAACAGATTCGTCATCACTGACCATGATAGCATTGGACGAATCTACCAAAGAGATAGCACCAACTGGGTAAACGCGGAACAGGAATGTTTTGCTTTGCTCACGTGGCAAATTGTCCCCAAGTATTATTGGATTTTTAAAATTACCACTGTATATCCAGAAATCATAATTTCTGACATTAGATAAAGTATTATCAGTAATATAGATATTCTGATATATTGACTCATCACCCCAGAACAGGACACCATAGTCAACATTTTTCAGGATATTATTTCTAAAATATATGTCGTAAACACGAGCATTCTTGTCATACTTCGCGTCGTTAAATGAGGACAACATTAATGCTCTGCCATTTATATCCTCGAATCTGTTATCTTCTATAACGACATTTTCGGAATTAAAAATTTCCAGAGGTCTTGGCTGATCATGGAAATAGTTGTTGCGTATCATTATGTTATCAGTATCACCATTATGAAGATATAGTCCAACCTGTTTCGGACCTGAATAATCAGATGTGAAATAGAGTTCATTGTCTTCAACTATCACATCATTTATTCTTGTATGAATGTCGAGCAGATTATGGCCAGCGTTAGAGATTTTATTGTTCCTGATAACATGGTTATACATTATCTCTGTACCCATCTGATTAAAATAATGGATCCCATGTTCAACACAATTGGTAATAACATTATTTTCTACTAATGTATCACTTGTATGTGTTCGGAAATCAATTCCCTCAAGGTCCATGTTCGAAAACTCAGAATTTCTGATAACGAGATGGCTATTATGTTCAGCAAGATAACCCGTATAGCCATTGGAAACAGTTATTCCATCTATCGTGATCCAGTCTCGATAAGATGTCTTGATCATAGCTGCTCCTGAGGGACCATTGGTCATAGTTGGGTTTCCATCGTATGCTTTCACCGTAACAGGATTGTTAGTAGTACCTTCCAAATCATGTGCCGTAAAATCCAATATTTCTCCGGACCAGGTTCCATCAGACATGTATAAGGTATCACCTGCACCCATTAAGGATAGAGCATGATCAAGGGATCTTACAGATTGTTCGTGGGTTAGACCTGTGTGTGCGTCATCACCCCAAGTAGCAACATAGTAATCAGTTGCACTTGCTGTACCAGACAAAGCTAATAGGATACAAACTGCATAAAGGATATTTCGTAAAAAATATCTAGAATTCTTCGTGCCTTGTAAAAAGCTATGTTTTGTTTTCTCGGAATAACTTTCGTTTTTGAGATTCATTATGTAATTCCCTTAATAAATTATTTATTTGTAGATAATAAAACAGAATTGTGGACATAGTTATAATTAGTATGACCATTGTTTGAAGAAATTTGGCCACGATCCAGACAAAATAGGAATGGAATATGGGCGACATAATTTTCTGCTACAATGATCGCATAAGAATTAGCATCGTCACTATTATTATTTAAAATAGTAAGAACCATTGTGTAGGTTCCTACTTCTTCATAGCTATGCTCTAACAACATACCAGTGATATCTGACTGAAGTCCAACATCAGATTCGAAATTCCATATATAAGATATGATGCCGCCGTCATCATAGGAACTCGAGTCATCGAAAAATGTTGTCTCGCCAAGAACGATAAACTTGTCTGAGCCAGCATCGGCGGTCGTTAAAAAATTTGAGGAATACGTTTCTTCTATAGAGAAAGAATGTTCCATTGGCCAGTCTGAAATTGTAAACTGGATTTGACCCGAAGAATCTGCTTGTTTTGAATTAAAGTCAAAGCCATCCATTTTGATGTCATAACAGTTATTTGGTTGCAATTCATCAACAGTGAACACCACACTTCCCCCATCTGTTGATTTAGCAGTGAAATCTACGAGAATCTCACCTTGTGGAAGAGATGTATCATATTTGTTCACTTCAACATTCACGTACCCCGTAGTCGGGTGAGCATATATAGGATACTTGTTTATGGTCAAATAGCCATCAATAGATTCAACCTCGATCGATGAAGCATCAACGTCACATACGGTAATAGATTCGTCATCACTGAACATAATGGCATTGGACGAATCCATTAAAGAGATAGCATCACTCGGATAAATACGGAACGTGAATGTTTTACTTTGCTCACGTGGCAAATTACCTTCAAGTATTATTGGGTTCTTAAAAGTACCACTATGGATATAAAAATCAGAATATCCCATATTCAATAAAGTATTATTGATAAAGTAGATATTCTGGTATATCGACTCCTCACCCCAGAACATGACACCATAGTCAGCATTTTCTATGATATTGTTTCTAAAACATATATTGTAAACACGAGCATTCTGTTCATAAGATTCGTCATTAAATGAGGATAGCATTAATGCTCTACCACTTATATCCTCGAATTTGTTATATTCAATAACTACTTCTTCTGAATTAAAAATTTCCAGAGGTCTTGGTTGATCATGGAAGTAGTTGTTGCGTATTGTTATGTTGTCAGTATCACCATTATGTAAATACAGTCCAACCTGTTTCAGATCCGAATAATCAGATGTGAAATAGAGTTCATTGTTTTCAACTATTACATTACTTATCCTTGTATGAAGATCGATCAGATTATGGGCAGAGTTAGAGATATCATTGTTCCTGATAACATGATTATACATTATCTCTTCATCCAACTGATTATAATAATGGATCCCATGTTCACCACAGTTGGTAACAACAGTATTCTCTACTAAGGTATCACTTACCTGCCTCCAGAAATTAATTCCATCCATACGCATGTTCGAAAAAGTACTATTTCGGATAACAAGGTGACTATTCCATGAAGCATGATACCCCTGATAACCGTTTGTAACAGTTATCCCATCTATCGTAATCCAGTCTTGATAAGACGTATCGATCATATTCGCTTGTGAGGGACCATTGCTTAGGGTTGGGTTTCCATCATATGCTTTTACGGTAACAGGATTGCCAGATGTACCCTGCAGATCATGCCCCACAAAATCCAATACTTCTCCGTACCAGATTCCGTCAGACATGTATAAAGTATCACCTGCGCCCATTAAGGATAGAGCATGATCCAGGGATCTTACAGATTGTTCGTGGGTTAGACCTGTGTGAGCATCGTCACCCCACGTAGCAACATAGTATTCATTCGCACTTGCCGTACCGGATAATGCCAATAGCATAAAAATAATACAAATTATATTTATTGAAAGTGATTTTACAGTATTGATATTTTGTATTGATCGAAAACATAATATTTCTGAACAAAATACAGGTTTGTTATATCTTTTCATAATAACCCCCAAAAAGACAAAGTATCCATAATCAGGCAATTTTCACCTACTTACAACTCATAAAAAAATGTTGGTAAACAATATAATGGTTTTTGTATCATTCCTGGGGTTATAGCTTTTGAAATATAATTTCCGGTAATTATTACAGGTTCCTTCGACTAATAGCGTGATTCATTTATTTAATAAAAAGGTTCCTATTAAAAAATTATTTTTATAAGTTTAGATATATTAAGAGTTATATTTTACATTCATAAAAACAACATCATTCGCTCGAATTACCTATTAAGAAGAGAAGGGACATAGTCACACTAAATATACATATACTAATATTAAATTATCAATTTATGACCAAAAATCAACTTTTATATCATTAAAGTTGGCATAAATGTACTTTTTTGATTGTTCTCTGGCATTTTCCACGATAACTGTCAAATTCGAAATCGACTTTTTAATTAATTTTCTTGACATATTTTCAACTATGCAAATTCATATCATATCAGCATATGAATAGCTTCACAATAAACCCGATGATAATAGCACCACAAATGACCTAGTCCAACCATACCCTCAAGGTTTCATATTGCCTTTTACCACAATAATTTCGAGAGGCAGGGTTATTGGACCTGCTAATTCAATAATGTCAAATTTGGAACCATGCCATTGTTCTTAATTTGATCTGCATTTGCTCGATTCAAACAAACCAAGAGCACATATATTAATGGTAAGCATCAAACTTAGATTATAATGTATTGATCATTGAATAAGTCCAATCATTCGGAGGTAGTTAAGAAATGAAGAAAATAGCAGTCATAGGATCAGGTAACGTTGGCTCTACTACTGTTCAGCGTCTTGCAGAACTTGAACTCGGGAATATTGTAATGACCGATGTTGTTGAGGGTCTGCCTGAGGGGAAAGCACTTGATATTATACAGGCTGCCCCTGTTCTTGGATACAATGTGGACATACTGGGCACAACCAATTACGCGGACATTGCAGATTCTGATGTTGTCATCATTACCGCAGGAATTGCCCGGAAAAAGGGAATGATGCGTGACGACCTGATGAGGATCAATGCAAATATCATAAAAGATGTCTCTGAAAATATCTCGGAGTATGCACCTGAAGCCATAGTTATCACGGTCTCCAATCCACTTGACCTAATGACCTATGCCACACAGAAATATACAGGACTGAAACCTGAACGGGTATTTGGAATGAGTGGAGTACTTGATTCAAGTCGTTTTGCAGCATTCATTGCAATGGAACTTGGAATTTCAGTAAAGGATGTTTCTGCACTTGTACTTGGAGGCCATGGTGATTCCCTCGTAGCACTCCCACAATATACCACAGTAGCAGGAGTACCGATATCAAAAATGCTTCCACAAGAAACGATTGATAGGTTGATTCAGCGCACCATCAACGCTGGAACTGAAATTGTTGAATATCTTAAGACAGGTAGCGCTTTCTATGCCCCGGCAGCATCCATTGCTACCATGGTAGAATCTGTGATAAAAGATCAAAAACGAGTTATTCCTGCAGCCGCTTATTTGCAAGGAGAATACAACGAGAGCAATTTATACCTGGGAGTACCTGTGATATTAGGTAAGAACGGTGTGGAAGAAATCATCGAACTTGAATTGACAGAAAGCCAGCAACAAGCATTTTCAATGTCTGCTAACTCTGTTCGCGAAGGGATCGCAAAGTTACAACTGTAATATAAAAGGAGATGGAACACATATTATGTAGATTCCTTTCTAACAAATTATAATTATATACAATTGCAGTAATAAATATATAATATCCATATTTTAGATACAGATCATGCACAGGTTAAATAAGAAGGATATGAGCAAATCGTACGATTGGACTAATCCGAATTTTCGTGTGGCTTATGCTTCCTATATATATTGCACTTTATGAAGATGTCCAAAAAAATAAAAATAAAAAAAGGTTCATAGGATAATAAATTAGTCTATTATCCATATCTTTATCCTGCTATTATCATAGACACTTATCTTTTTCTCATATACTGATTCAAATACAGGTTCAGGATACTTAGTGTCCATTATAAGATAAGAAAGGTCATATTTGTCGTATATCTCTTTTGAGGACCTGTAATCTATATTTTCCTGTATCAAGACCCAGTTGACATTCCCATCTGTTGAATGAAAATCTCCCGCAAAATAGGGATTGTCAAAATAATATGAACTGGACAATGGAGACCTCTTTTGCACATCAATTTCAGAAAAATTCACAAATCCATACGTGAGAGCTGATATCGAATCTAAAAGTACTCTTGGACTTCCATCTGATATAGCCATAAAACGGCGCATTGTTCTATCACCGTTCCCGAAAGCTCCAGCTGTATCATCAATATATTGATTGGCCCATTTTGCAGAAACATATGTCTTGTCATCCATCACCCATTCTTCCGCAGATTCTCCAGTACGCCAGTGATTATAAAAGCCCGAAAATGATACCGAACAAATAAGTAATAATATTGCGAATGTTTTAAAATGTTTGGAGGGCACATTAAGAATATTAGTAAGAGCAATGCTAACCAATAATATTGAGAAGATCAGATAAACAAAATGCCCATAGATATCAGAATATATAATTGGCAAAAGGAATGCGCATAACAATAGAATGAACGACTCTTCTTTTCTCTTAGGCTGTTTCAACAGCATGTAAACCAAGCCACCAAAAACTAATAGGGTCAATGGTCCCACATGCCTTACTTGAACTATGAATATTTCCAATATCCAATCATACCTGGAACCTGCAAAAGGTACTAGGCTTCTTTTGAAAAACGGAAGTAGCATGAAGAATGAAAACAATGCAGTGTAGCCTATTGTCTGAAGATTGGAAGGTATTTTTATTCTATTTCTGGTCAATAACAAGAACACCATCAATCCAAGAGATAACGCTGCAAAGTAAGAAAATTTATGAATGCTAAATAGTAAAATTAATAACATAAGCAACAGAGCACCTATCTTTAACCTTGAACCGTTCGAAAATTTCAATAGCAAATATAAGAACAAAGGAAATAGTGCAATAAAAGGACCTCTTGTACTGACCTCCCATGTAGTAAAGATCAATACACCCTGAGACACTGAAAAAAGAAATGCAAATATATATTTAAAAATTGAATCTGGATAGAGCATATTTCCAAGTAAATAAGAGGCAAATAGGCTAAAAATACCCAAAACTAAAGAGAAAACCAAAATCGTGATTTCCATATCAATATTTGCAAGCTGGGAAATACCAGACAAGAAATACGGAATCCCACTTGCATATGACAATGGATATAAACCAAAGATTGAAAGCCAACTTTCCCACCAGTTAGCCTGTCCATACATCGTGATCGAGTTTGCAAGTGAATGAACAAAAAAAGAATCGCTTCCTTTTTCATGAGGGATAGAGGGGATCCTTATCACTATGTTCAGCACAACAAGAAGTGCAAAAATTATCACCTTGTTTTTCGGTGGATTGTCTTTAAACATAATACCTCCTTCAGCCTGGTATTCCTGTAATAGTCGATAACTTCTTTATCATCAATTCTGGGTTCTCTTTTAACATAATCTGTGAAGTACCCTAGCATATAAGGTATGCCAACACCATTTTTATGAAAATCATCATTGCTCCATAAAAGTTTTATCCCTTTTAGTAAAATATGCAGCGGAGTGAAACCGATATGATAATTGTTGGAACCCATTTTTTTGTATCCGATCCATTGACCTTCAGCACCTGCGAATGGTCTTAAAGATACCATTCTTACGTCATCGAACTTTTTTGTTTCCCATCCCCTAAGTTTAGCTTTTACAATAGCAATACTGTCAGGACTACAGGTTAAAAGATAACCCCCCGTCTCTTCAAAGCATTTTATATTCCATAGCCTGGCACCACCTGTTGGCAGATCATCACGATCTCGGTCCCACAGTATTTTACCATTAACAGTAGAGCCGATACGACCACTACAGATGCCAAGTTTAGGATTCATTTCAAGCTGATCCATTAGATATTCAAAATAATTATCATCAAGTACAACATCTGAATCCGCGACCCCGATATGATCATATGCGATATTGTTGCTATCACAATATTCCAGTGCATGATCAAAACCCACTCGATAAACATGTGCAACGTGGATCCCCAGATCTCTTGGAGTTTCATCCAGTCGTACGGATCTGATCCAGTCATGGGACGTGGTAAGTTCTTGTAATATTAAAGGAGTTTTATCCGTACTACCATCATCGACTATTACCCATAGCTTTGGCCTCACCGTCTGGTTGATAACCGACTCTGCAAGTTTTGGCAAACTGTATTCTTCGTCTTTACAAGGCGTCACCAAAATATATGTTCTCATGCTCATATGCCATTTGTCCTTTCTAAACTAAAAACCATATACATTCGAATTCCTTTAGAACCATATGTTCCAGTCATTGTTCGCAGACAAAATACAACTTATCTTCACCAATAAACTTTCATTTATGATGGTAGTATCGTTGTTTCCTCGAGTATCCAGACATTCATTAATGCAATAATCCCCATTGTTGCAATAAGACTTGTTCCAATTATAATTATATCTTCAAAACCCTTCTTATAGTTTTGGTTTCATCCTTTGAAAATATCCGTAAAGCCACCAAAGCCACCCCATAAGTAAGTGCTCCTGAGACCACTATTAAAAAAATGTTGACACTTACAAAATTATTCAGATAATAAACAGGCATAGCCATGAGCAAGCACGCCAGTATGGGCTTAACGAATATCCTGAATATCCCTGGAGTGACTAAATTAGTGGAAACAAAATAAAGGCTCATAAATAATAAGATCAATTCTGTTACGACCGTTGTAATACTTGCTCCATAATAGCTATACTTAGGGATTACCAGGAAATTGAGTAAGATATTTGCCACAACACAGACACCCATGCTCAAGGTGTTCAATCCTTGCTTATTAATTGATGTTAACAGACTCGTTAAAGATAAATTCACAGATATGAGGAAGACCGACCATATTAGTATTTCGAGCGCAATTATTGAACCCGCAAAGGATTGATCATAAATAAGGAATATGATACGCTCAGCGATAAGAGCAGTTCCCACTGTAATTGGCAGCATAAGTATTACAAGGAATTTAAAACCCATTTCATAATATTTAATTAAAGTCTCACTTGAACTTGTAAATGCTCTTGACATAACAGGAAACAATGAGATGACTATTGCATATGGGATCAAGCCTAATGGTTCGCATAATTTATATGCAGCTGAATACAGGCCCACGGCATGATCACCGACCATCATAGAAAGCATCAGTACATCTATTCGATGATATATTATGAGAAACACACTGGAGAATGCGATTGGTAGAGCTTCTTTGAATAAATGCTTCCACAATTTGAGATCGATATCGAACTTGACCCTAACAAATCTTTTCACAAAAAAATAATTTAACAAGGCTTTCAATACTTCTGAAAATAGGAATACAAGTATTAACTGATATAAGGTGCCATGCATAGCAATTATGAAGAAGATCAGAGAGGCAGAAACTATTTTAGAGATCAGTTTTGCTACTATGTCGTATTCCATTTTAAGTGTGGTTTGATACACCGAACGGCAATTATCGCTAAATGATATGAACAGTAGTGTGAATGATATCAGATACACGTATGTGGTCGTATCTACCGGATAATCCATCAGTGATATGATCGATATTGACAGAAGAATAGAAAATATAGAGAGTATTATTTTAATAATATATGCATTTCCAAGCATTTTTGCCATGCTTTCAGCATCTCTTGACATCTCCCTTACAAGTATTTCACTGAGGCCGAAATCAATAACTATGCCAAAAAATGCAATGTAGGCAAACACAAAATTGTATTTCCCAAACTCATCGACTCCCAAGTATTTTGCGAGATATATTACAACAACTAAAGAGATCAACCTGAAAAGCAGATTCCCTACTAGCAGGACACCTGTATTTTTGGCTACCTTATCAATTGTGCTCAATATTTCACCTGTTCTCTAATTAATGATCTTGGCTCTTAATTACTGAATTGGGGGGCCAGAATGACAATGGTCAGCCAATATCCAAATTATGATAGATAAGCTTTTCAAGAGCTTCACAAACACTGGAAAGTAATTCAACAAAAATAAATAACACATAAGATCTTAAAGAAACATTATAACATTTTACAATATAGCTCATAACATTTTTTACATACCTTGAAAGTAAGTGGTTTGTTTATTTTTGTGTATGTACCATAGTTTACTAATGTCCCTCCAAATTGTTTTTTGAAATTTCGGACAGTATACTTTACTTTCGGACTGCCTGCTCCCCCAAAATCAAAAGTAGAGTAACCGTTCTTAGCGCCCCATGATAGTATATTCCAGACTAAATATTCATTAGGATGCAGATGCAAATGTTTACGTGATGAACACGCATACCAATCATAAATGGTATTATTATAATTAAGCGTAAGTATTCCAGCAATTGGTAAGCCATCGTAAGTTGCCAGATATATCTTAGACAATCCTTTTGGTACCAGTAGGTTATAGACGTTATAGAACAACTTAAAATCTTTAACTGGTATCTTGGCAGTTTCTGAAGTTTCTGACAAAAGCTTATAAAAACTTTTTAATTCATCATAATTTTCTACTTCCTTGATCACCACATTATTTTTTTGAGCTTTTCTAATACCATTACGTTTCTTTTTTCCTAACGAACTCCATAACTCCTCCTCGGTTCGGTTCAAGTCAATAAAGAAATTTAAATTATCCTCGTAATTATAATCGCATGAACACAATAAATCAGGCATGTCAACATTAGAGTTTGAATATATTCGATTATAAAGGGATCCTTTTTTAGTAATTTTATCATGCTTGTTAATAAGTTCAAGGGCTGCACTTTTTCCACATTCGCTATTTACCCAGAGGGGAGCATCGCGAATAGTGATGTGGGAAGAAAGATACCCGATTTCGCTTATTTCTGTAAACTTGATGCTGACCAACGATGCCAGAATTTCACCGTTATCATCAACTGCCGCCAAAGCCAGTGGTTCACAATTAGGCACATCATGATAGATATCAAGCATGTGACCTGTTTGGAAAATAGTAGCATACTTGTTTTTAGAGACAAACTTATTTAGCATGTCCTTTTCTGGTTTCATTATGCTAAATTCTGTCATTGGACTCCCTTTTGGTCATGAAACTCAATGGTATCAACAATAAAATCAACAACGTCTATGGTATCGCTTAACATTTCATCTTTTTTTGATTTCCATACATCTCTATTTGATCCATTCTCCAGTATCTCAATCGCTTTTTTTAGTGCCAGATCCTTATCAGGGATCGTATAAGCAAGTCCATATTTTTGCTCAAGCTCGTTGAGATAACCCCTTTGATTATTGGAAACATAGATAGAAGGAACTCCAAGTACAGCGGCCTCCGAAGCCATAGTTGCACCTTCACTAATGCACAGTGCAGCATGATAGATTATATTATGCAGGTCTTTGGGGTCCATTTCAAGCTGATAATCCTTAATTGTTTGCCAATCTGAAATCTCAGAGGAGATAATAACTTTTCCATACTTTTCAAGCACAGAGATATATTCTATTAATTCTTTTTCCGCCTTGAAATTAAAGCCTTTTGCATGTAGATCATGATGTGAGGAGAGAGCAGATAGACGAACCAATATATATCCTGCTTTTAAACCATATTTAGTCAACACATTCTCATCGGGTTTAAAATATTTGGGGTGAAGGTATGTTAACTCATAATAGCCTCTGAAACGTGTCTGTTTTGGTCCAAGGTCCAGATAGAACGATGTCGACGTGTAAATCCTATCTGTAAATGGAAAGGCAAGTTTTGTGACCAGACCTGCTATTTCAGTATCTGAAAATGCCAGATGGGGCTTCCCCATAAGTCTGCTAACATGTGCTGAATAAGGAGAACCCGGACTTACAAAAATGTCAGGTTTGAACTTTCTTGCCATTCTGTACAAAAGTAGATCATTAGCAAGAACACCAAAAGCTTTGCCCGGCATTGTCTTATAATGTTTGCAGAGTTTATATTCAAAACCATTCTCTTCCAGCATTTTTCTGGTGCTTTCTTTAGCCCGTGCAAAGATTTTAATTTTATGTCCCCTTTCCTGAAGTAATCGAATCACATTGCTGAACACATTTACATCTTTAGGATGACCAATATCCAATAATACATTCAATTCTCTTACACCCCATTCAGCTTCTTTGCAGGAACATCTGTTACAATAACATAATTATCAATATCTTTTGCAGAAGCTAACCCCGCACTAACCAGCCCCACACCAACCACATGCCCAGTTCCAATAGATATATTTGGCAGCATAATTGCCCCCGATTTTAAGGTTACCTAATATATTATATTGCTCTTTATAGCTTTTATAGATGGTCCAATTTTTGACAAAAATGGGCCTGAGGTAGTTACAAAGATAACACCTGGTTATATGGAACCCCTACCATACAACAAGATGATCCCAATCAAACAGATTGTATATAATTGTTTATTCCCTCTAATATATACGTTATCCCCAATATGGTAATTATATGCACTTAACGAAATGATCCGAAACTATTTAAGGAAATCTCGAAGCAAACGCTTATTCATATTTTTGATAACAATTCTTATCAAATACAATTTTTTATGATATTACATATTTTATCAAGTTCTTTTTTTCTCAATGTATAATGGTTAGGCATAACAAGTAGCCTCTTTGCTACATTTTCAGTAGCAAGGCAATCCCCCTCATATCCATAACTCAATTTTGCGATTTCTGGTGTCGCACTGAACAGCATGACTGTATCAAATCCTGCTTTTCTGAGCTCTTCACTCAAATTGTCCCTTACAGAAATGTTTTTAAACTGTATTGGAAAAAGGAAATAATTACAGTAGGTTTCCGAACGCTCAAATGGAAGTATTAGATCAAGACCTTTTAGTTGTTCTATTAAATAAAGGGAATTATCCCTAGTTTTATCCACTTTTCCCTGAAAATCCTTTATTTTTTTAGTAATAACATGAAGATCCGTGTTCCGGATCTTTGTTTTACTAAATGAGCGTTTGTTCATAATATCAATCTTATCTTCAATCCTACTACCAAGTGGCAAAGAAAACAATCCAAACCAGGGCCTGTGATACAGTAGCGAGCGTGCATACGTTATTGTTGCATGTTTTATCTCGTCAGTAATTGAAGGAAGTTGGAGTTTTTCAATCTCATTCTCTATATTTGATGCAAGCTGAAGATCATTAGTAGTGATCATTCCACCCTCACCTGCGGAAATATATTTCCCAGTTCTGAAACTAAAAAATCCAGCAGTTGCAATTGTTCCAACAAGCATCCCTTTGTACCTGCTCAACAATGCATGAGCACAGTCCTCGATCACCGGCTTGTCCCCTGCAACCTTCAGTATCCCTTCAAGGTCAGCGGGACGACCTAAGGCATGGACTACAACAACAGCAGCAAGATCATCTATTTTTTTATTCAGATCTTGTGGATCGAGAGTATAATTATCAGGTTCAATGTCAATAAATACTGGATTATGTCCAGCATGTATTATCGCATCGAAATCACTTGGGCACGTATATAAAGAAACACCAATGTTTGAATTCTCAGGCAAATTCAGAGCTTTTAAAATGATATAAAGAGAAGTTCGACCGCTATTTGTGTAATTAATGGATACATCTGCAAATAGATTTGTAATCTTGTCTACATCTGGTTTTTTCTCTAGATGTAGCATTGATGATAGGAAATCCCCAGTATAATAGTCAATGTTAAATCTGGGAATTAATCTGGGGTCGGGTTTAATCGAATTCATTCTTAATATTGGTTCTAGTTCAATTTTATAAGTACATATCGATGTTAGAATTGTCCACACTTCAATTTCTTGTATATAACATACCCAACTTCAGCAATTTTATTCTTGAACTTGTCATGTGTTATCTCATACCTACCAAAATTCACTTCCTTACCACCAAAACGTCTTTTGAATTCCCTTACACCATATGGTTTGCTCGGGTGACCTGCACCACCAAAGTCAAATGTCTTATATGTACCAACGTTTTCTTTGAGAACCCACCAGACGAGCGCTTCGTCCACATACTCCACATCTTTTTTTGATCCTGCATACCAGTCATACACCAGATCATTATATTTGAGCACTATCCGGGTACCTACAGGCATTCCGTCCTGAATAGCGACATAGAAATCAGCCATACCTGTTGGCGCAAATAAATTATATACAGCCCTAAATAAAGAAATATCTGCAATCGGCATTCGAACATTCTTATAAGTTTGTTCAATCAAATTATATGAATATACCAATTCAGCATCATTCTCGATCATCTTAATCTTGATACCGGCTTTTTCTGCCCTGTTGATACCTTTTCGGCGTGATTTATGAATACTTTGCCACACAGTATCAGCAGTCCTGTTAAGGTCGATCAGATAGTTCAGATGCTCACTATATGTATAACCCAGGGATTCCAGCATCTGTTTAGATTCATGTA
>Ga0255368_10121_pt1 | contig 18715 bp, 18 predicted proteins | sample ANMaggSeSYBR01E6_FD_182094 | JGI IMG/M metagenome (GOLD analysis project Ga0255368, IMG submission 182094) | Sediment cell enrichment communities from methane seep in Santa Monica Basin, California, United Staets - ANME aggregate JGI... | ecosystem: Environmental > Aquatic > Marine > Cold seeps >...
CGGGCTCCTGCGTCAGGGCGACCTGCTGATAATGAACAACAGCAGGGTGATACCTGCCAGGATCTATGGGACCAAGGATACCGGCGGTAAAATTGAGGTGCTGCTGGTCAGGCGTCTGGAAGATAAATATTATGAATGCCTGGTCAGGGGTAAAATAAAACCAGGCAGCGATATTCAATTTAGGAGTGCCGTTACCAGCACAGTAAAGGACATGGTAAATTGCACGGTAAATAACACAGCAAATGACACGGCAGAGGACACGGTAAAGGGCACGGTAAAGGGCACGGTAATTGAGCGGATCGATACACATACCGGGTACCGTTACAATATCAGGTTCCAGTGCAATGGTGCATTTGAATTCCACCTGCAGAATATAGGTGCCATGCCAGTTCCACCTTATATCAAAGAACAACTTGACGATAATGAGCGGTACCAGACAATATATTCCAGGCATGAGGGTTCCATAGCCGCACCCACCGCAGGGCTGCACTTCACATCCGGGATGTTGTCCCGACTCGAAGAGATGGGAGTCAGGCTGGTCTTCATTACCTTGCATGTGGGTGTGGGTACGTTCATGCCTGTACGTTGTGAGGAAGTGGAAGAACACATCATGGAGTCCGAGTACTATATCATAGACCAGGCTGCCGCCGATGCCATCAATGGAACAATATTGCGTGAAGGAAGAATTATTGTTATAGGCACGACTTCGGTGCGCTCCCTTGAAAGTGCATCATGGGCGGATGGACGGATATTGCAATCAGAAGGGTGGAGCAACTCTTTTATCTACCCTCCTTATAAATTTAAAACACCCATAGCCGGTCTTATCACAAATTTCCACCTGCCAAAATCCACACTATTAATGCTGGTCAGTGCCTATGCAGGCAAGGATACAATTATGAACGCATACATGGAGGCCATCGATACCGGATACAGGTTCTACAGTTTTGGTGATGCTATGTTTCTGTTGAGCAATAACGAGGATAAACATGTTTGAGGTAGTTCACCAGGATACAGTTTCCTGTGCCAGGCTGGGAAGGCTTACAACCGCCCACCAGGTTGTGGATACCCCCGCCTTCATGCCAGTGGCCACCAAGGCAACTGTCAAGACGCTGACCCCAACCGAACTCAGGGATATGGGTACCCAGGCCATTATCAGCAATGCCTTCCACCTGTACATTGGGCCCGGTCATGAGCTTATACAAAAAGCGGGTGGACTGCACAGGTTCATGGGGTGGGACGGTGCCATCTTCACCGACAGCGGTGGATTCCAGATATTGCGTAAGGAGTTCAAGTTCAAACTGAACAAACAGGGTATCAATTATATGAACTCCAGGGACGGAAAGCGATACATGTACACACCAGAACTATGTATGGAAATACAGGGTGTCCTGGGTTCTGATGTGGCTATGGTGCTGGACGACTGCCCACCCTGGGGCAGCAATCGTGATGAGATACGGGATTCGGTCTGCCGGACAGTGGACTGGGCACAGCGAAGTATCGATTCAAGGTGCAATGATGAGCAGTTGGTATTTGCCATACTGCAGGGCGGAACCCTGCCGGATATGAGGGCAGAATGTGCAAACCGCCTGGTTGGGATGGAGTTCGATGGTTACGGCATTGGGGGACTGAGTATAGGTGAGCCAAAAGAGGTTATGCATGAAACCATCAGGTTGAACTTACCAATGATACCCGAAGATAAGCCGAGGTACCTGATGGGTGTGGGCTCGCCTGTGGAACTGCTGGATTCCATATACCTTGGCGTGGATATTTTTGACAGCGCTTTCCCCACACGCAATGCGCGGCACCAAAGTGCCATGACCAGGCACGGGCAGGTAGACCTTCGGCGAGCAGCGCTTGTGGATGACTTCAGACCCATAGACGAAGAATGCAAATGCTATACATGCAGGCACTTTTCCAGGTCGTACATCTACCACCTGTTCAAAGAATCGGAAATGCTTGCCTTGCGACTGGCATCAATACATAATGTGCATTTCCTGCAGGACCTTATGGCCGGGGCCAGAACAGCTATATCAGAGGAAAGGTTCCCTGAGTTCAGGGACGATTTCAAGCTCAGGTATTCAGGCTCGGGCAATACTGACTAAGTCTTTTGGAGAGTTATTCTAAAATCGCCTACTCAAGCTTAAACTCATATTTCGCACCCCTAAAGGAGATTGTTTTTCTATTTTTTCCATTTGTCTTCATTCGGAATGTAGTTAGTCTATTTACTCAACACCCAGTGCCTTCAAATCTTTCCTTATTAAAATGACCTCTCGAACATAGACCTCTGCATCGAACTCCTTAAGAAGTTCCAATATCTTCTTTTTATTTTTCTTCTCGACAATTATAACCCCTCTGATCAATCTAACCGATGAAATCTCATCAAGAAGGCCTTTTCTTCGGTATCGATACTTACCACCCTGACTGCTTGTATTCTGCCCATAAAGCCTTTTGACCAACGCACTTGCCACATTCGGATCATGCGGCGTTCTCAATCGGTATGCAATCAGTATTCCATTCATATATGACCTAATATAGGTCATAATACTTAAATACTTTGATAACGTTACATACTCATATAGGTGATCGAATGGATGGGATTTTACCACCCAAAGCAGATTATTATCCCGTGTTGGGCCAGTTAATGAACGAGATGGATCTTGTGGGTGTAATAAATCGGGTCATCAACATTCCAGATTCTCAAGCAAATATCGATGTTGGAATCTTTGTATGTCTTATCATACACCATATGCTCGCAGATGTCAATATAAAAATGTATAAAATGAATGATTTCTTCATCGACAAAGCAATGCCACTTTTAGTACCTTAGAAGCCAGATATTGATATCAATGACGACAGAGCGGCCCAGGTATTGGATTCAATATGGGAAGCAAATCCCCAGAAGGTATTCAGTGCCGTGGTGGATGCCGCTATCCCATTACACTCCTTGGAAACAAATACGATCCATTCTGACACAACATCCAAATCATTTTATGGTGCATATGATAATGAAATAGATGCAGTGGATGTACCCAATATCACATATGGATACCCAAAAGATCATCGCCCCGATCTGAAACAGATAGTATTTGGAATTGGCACAACTATTGATGGGTTTCCCATCATTGGTGAAGTTGCAAGTGGCAATAAATCATACATGACCCTGAACGAGCGCTGTATAACGAAACTGAGGAAAATGTTGAAAAAGGACAAAGACGACTTTCTGCTTTGCATCGGTGATAGTGCACTTGTTACGACTAACAACCTTGATCATTTAGATGACGAACATATGGATTTCATATCCATTGGTGATCGGTTAAGCCTCCATATATCCATTAATCTCTTCCGATTAACATTGGGATCAAGCGCTTGACTTTGAAAAAGTTCAAATATATCCATAGGTTCTGTATCAATTCCTGCATAATTGAGAATGTCACCCAAAAGCTCCCGTGATTTTTCTGAGAATATCGTCGCCCATCTTAAGTGAGTATATCTTGGTGCCTTTTCTAAATTAGCCGAATAAACCAGTCGATATACACGTCTTGATACTATTAACGTTAATATGCCCACCCACAATAGAGCTTCTACCGCATGTGGATTTGATGTTGTTAGTTTATCAATCCCATATCTACTCTTAAGTTCTTTAAAAATCAGTTATATTTCCCATCTTGCCGAATATAACACTGCTATATCCTCAGCATCAAGTCGATTAGCAGGAATATTTGTGATATATACATGATATTTTTTATCTTCTATATTATAAATCGCAATCAATCGGAAGCGTTTAACATCTTTACTTTGCTTTCCATTATATTTTCTACGTTTGAACACGATTTCTACTTCAACATCAATAACTTGCCTATTGAGTTTATCTAAAATCTCTTTTAGTCTCATTCCTTCAATATTTATAGAACGTCCACGGCATACACTGTTAGTTTTTATAATTAGTGGATTAACTCCATTTTTCAGCCTGCTTATAAAGAACCCACCATTTTCATCAATACGAGCGAATGTATTGTGTTTATAAAATCCAAGGTCTATTAGCAATATACGATCCTTCACCCATTGGCCTATTCGAAGTGTTTTTACTTCACTGGTGCGCTCTCCATATAATGCTATTCTTTTTGGCCCATCAGCTATAGCACTAATAAGAAGACTGATCTTAACACCAGCGGCTACCTTTCTTGTTCTTGCAGCTGGCCATTTATCAGCCAATTTTTTATTTAATCGAATGATTGTGCTGTCCTGAGTTAAGAGGTCTTCGAAACTGGCCAGTTTATCTTTCAATTTTAGATTAGGTGTTTGCATAATGTTTTCCATGCCATGTACGACACATGCATGAACAAATTTCACAAGTTCAGGTGTAAAACGATCTTGAAAACTGCTTCTACTGAGTTTGATTTTAGCGTTATTTTCATAAAGACGTTGCAAATTTGCAAATGATCTATCGTGTTGTACTCCAAACCCAAAAGTTAGTGTCCAAAACATCACTAAAGGATTTATTATTCGATTTCGTATGATGAAACCAGTTTCTTTAGCGGTTTTTTCAAGGAATTCAGCAGAAAAAATGGTATTGAGCTCTTCTTCTATTACTTTTGGTTTTTCTGATTGATTTCTCTTTTTCGACATTCAGACCCCTCCGAATGAAGGAGATATTTATATAAATATATTTAACTTGTTGCAAATAACTTTTAATCAAACTGGGGAAATTGATATATTAAAAAACAGAAGCAGTAAGCATTTCAGATTCCTTAACCGATCACGCATGATTTCATATCAAGGTTACCTGGACGTTTTGATATTGAAAAAGAACTGAAGAAAAAAGCGAATTTGGAAAATGATTGGAAAGATATCGGAAAGATCTCGGATAAAAAGAATGCAGCATCCTATAAGGTATGGGACACTACAGGCGAGATCGAAGGGAGGACATATCGATTCGTTGTAGTTTACTCGGACCATAAGGATACGAGAAAACTGAAAGCTCTGAATAAGGCTGTGAATAGGGAATACAACAAGAAGGTGAAACGTTTTGAGGAATTATCAAAAAGACCGTTTGCATGCATAAAAGATGCAGAGATCGAAGTGAAAAACTATCAAAAGAAACATTCCCCAAAGCTTCATCACATTGACTGGAAGATCGAAGCTAAAGAGGAGAAAGTGAAGAGAAAGAAACGGGGGCGACCAAAGAAAAATGAAACGATCAAGTTCCAAACAAACTATTATTTGACCAGATCTCTGAGACGGGATGATGACACATACGAAATGGAGAGGGAATTGTGTGGCCAATATGTTCTTATCACATCCTTGAAGGACATCGAAAAAGATCCTGCAAGGACAATACTGGAAAAATACAAAGGCCAGTATTATGTGGAAAGGATATTCAAGTTCATAAAGAATCCATCATGGGTGGGTTCGTTTTGTTTAAAGAAGCCAGAGCGTGTTGCAGCCTTGGGTTATATTCTGTTCATGGCCGCTGTAATCTACACTTTGTGGGAACGGCGAGTAAGGATGGCCCTTGATAATGAGGACATAGAGCTTATCGAGGGATTAAACAGACAGAAGACAAAGAAACCAACCGCTTGTGCACTTGAAGTGGTGTTGAATCCAATACTTGTCCTGTCACAACGAATAGGTAATAAATTACGCATCTGGCTACCGAAACCACCCTCACGAAATAGACAAAGGGTCATAGAACTATCCGGCTTTAATGTTGACATATATCAAGGAGAATGGGCTGTTGGTGGAAAAAAGATAAATATTACAAAAGAGGGGTGCGAAATATGAGATTAGAGTGAAACCAAGGATCAATACTTCAAAAGGATTTGACATCACGATTTATAATTACCAAACTTATGTTGAGCATCAACAACATCCGCAGGAATGTAATACTCAATGAGCCGTCATATTTTACCTTAATGTTGAAGAGTCACGAACCGGTCGAATGTCGGGGGCATCTTGAGGTTGCATGAGGATTTTGAACGCATTTTATAATCGGTCTTTGTTTAGAAAATCGATAAGTGCTTCTTTTTCAATTTTCAAGCGACTGTTGCCCGCAAACTTTTTTTACGACTCTCAATCCCCCCAGGCACAATCCGGTTTCTGTTTGAGCAGTCCCTGTTCCCAGTACCATATTATTGTCTTCCTTAAACCATTTTCCAAAGGTGTATACACAATACCCAATTCCTTTTCCGCCTTCGAGCCATCAACCCGTTAACCATGGGAAGCGATACGAAAAGTCTCCCAGGAGAGAACAGGAGGCTCCTTAGTGAAACGAGAAAACGTTTCACCGAATAAAGCAAAAATACTACAAGAAAGGCAGGGATAATAGGCACCATCTTGACGCCTGACAACTGACAGATTAGCTCGCCCCACTCATTTAGTGTTACAATGTTTCCAGAGAGAATGTAGCGTTCACCGACCCGACCTGTTTAATCCTGTACAATAGACGAATGCAGGGAATAAGGATTTTATATTAGATGCTGTTTATCGGCTTCTAAATAATATATAACATTAGATCAATATACAAATAAGGTGAAGATTATTACCAGAGAGAACACCGAAGAAAAACCCATAAAAATCGCAGTTGTCAGGTGCGATATAGTATCAGAGACATGCCCGGGTGTGGGGTGCTTCATGGCCTTCAACCAGCGGAAGATGTACTTCAGGGACTATGACGAGAATGCTGAAATAATAGCATTTTTCACATGCGGCGGGTGTTCAGGACGGCGCGTGTATCGACTGGTCAAGTCTGTTAAGAAACTCGGCGTGGATGTTATCCACCTTGGCTCCTGCATGCAGATGGAGGATTACCCCAAATGCCCACATATCGATTCCATTAAAAAGACTATTGAAGATGCAGGTATCAGGATTGTTGAAGGTACACATCACTAAACTAAAAGGAGATAAAGAAATGGTAAAACGGACCATAGTTAAAATAGATGAAGAAAAATGCAACGGATGTGGAAAGTGTGTGGCGCCGTGTGCTGAAGGTGCCATAGAGATCATTGATGGAAAGGCAAAGGTTGTATCGGAAGAACTGTGCGACGGCATGGGGTACTGTATCGGACTGTGTCCCGAAGGCGCACTGACAGTGGAAGAGCGGGACACTGTGGAGTTCGATGAAAAAAAGGCCGAAAGCCAACCCAGGAAGACCGATATCTCAATCAAGTGCTTCAATTGCAATAAGGGAGAAGATGAAGTTTACCTGATGCCCCTGCGCCACAAGATGAAGAGTGAATGGGTATGCACGCACTGTCTGCCCATGCTGATACACGGATGAATATTTCATGAAAAACGTCAATATCCGGCTCACATCCCTGGTTGACAGCCTGTGCGATTACACGTTCAATTTCCATTACTTAAATCAGAAACTGGACCTGGATTCCCTGATTCCCAGCCAGGCCGGCAGTTCATACACCTACCAGGACCTTGTGGATGCCCTGAAAGATGGCGCCGATGTCCATATCAAGGGCGACGTGGGTGAACGCCTGGCATACAGCATGGGCGCGGACCTGAAACACATGGGCGGTTCCGGCAGGCCGGAACCAGCGGGCAGGGTGTTTGTTGATGGTAGCGTAGGTAGCGAGGCAGGTATGGGCATGGTGTCCGGTGCATTGTATATCAGCGGGACCTTGCAGGAGCCGCTTGGCAACATTATTGAGGTTGCCCCTGATGTGGACGGATACAGGAAGTTTAGTTCCATTACAAATATTATGTGCAGCGGACCGGGTGAGGAGACCCTGGTGTCCAATTCACTGGACAAGGATGATAATATACTTATTCTCAATGACGGCATTCTACGGGGTACCATAGGCGCTCGCATGGATTGCAGAGGCACGGTGAGAGTGGAAGGTGATGCTTACAATGGCACCGGATTGCTCATGCGTCAGGGTATTGTGTATGTAGAAGGGAATGCCGGTATGAATACTGGTTCCAGGCTGGCCGGAGGTACGGTGGTGATCAGCGGCAAAGTCAATGAGTTTGCTGGTGCATACATGAAATCCGGCAGCTTGGTCATCAAAGAGGCTAAAGGATACGTGGGTGCGAATATGACCGGCGGTGCTATATATTCCAAGAAGAAAGTGCCGCTTAGCCCGCCTGCTATATCCATCAAAAAGAGCGGTGAGGATAGTAAAATGCTGCGCAGGGTACTTGGTGTAGGTCAGCTGGAGGCCATGCTGTACAATAAATACGAAGTCGGGGCTGAGAAGGAGCAGTATATGACGGTACATATGCGCGACGGCTCTGTGGTAATGAGGAAAGTTGAATAACAAGATACAGGAGGAAATTGGAATGGTAGTGAAAATAATTGAAACAATTGGGTCGTCCCCTGATGGCTGGGAGGCTGCACTTAAGAATGCAGTAGATGAGGCATCTGAACTGCCTATCTTCAAGTCGAAAGGGAATATCAAAAACATCAATGTGAAGAGCTTTGACGTGGAAGTTGAGAATAATCAGGTGAGCCGATTCTTAACAAGGATTGAGATACTGCTTGAGTAAGTCATTCCAAAAACGGCAATATTGATTATAACAATATTGGCAATAGCACTCATTTTCCCAGGGTGCATACCAGAGCTACGGCAGGGATTGGCCACCTGCTCATTTATTATCTCCATGCAATGCCTTACTTCTTCAGCCTGCAAGCCCACCTCGCCCAGGCAATCCGGACCCAGTGCTGCGGAGTTGACTGTTGAGGATGGGGTGGTTTCGGTGGTTATTGTGAACTTTAAAGGGAAGGTGTGCGACAGTATCAGGTTCGCCAGATCACTGGAGGGATTAAACGGACATATTAATCTTAATCACTATATCTCGCAACTCTGCTGCGGTTGGGTGTGCCGTCTCAACCTTTTACTTGATATACTATAAAAAGTCTTAAAAAGATTCCAAGAGATTCAACATGATGAATATTACCCCGGATATGATCAAGGACAGTTTCAGTGAAAGAACCTTCTATAGAGGACTTGACTACTATGAGAACGGCTATGTTATAGGACCTGTAATATTGGATAACACACTCTATGCACGTGTTATAGGAACTATGGAAACACCATATGAAGTAAAGGCTTTTATTGATAACAATGAAATAGATACAAAATGCAGCTGTCCGGTTGGATATAAATGTAAACATGCAGTGGCCCTTCTTCTAAACTGGGTCCATGAGCCGTCATCATTTACTGATTCTAATAAATTCATAACTTCACTGAATTCAATGAGTAAACATGAAATAATCAATATTGTAAAAAAAATAATAAATTATAACCCTGCTATAGTCTGTGAACATTCAATAAATGTAGATGAAAGACCACAGATTAATATTGATGCTATTTCCAACAAAATTGACTGGATAGTATCTGAAGACCTTGATTATTATCATATATGGGATGCAGTACGCAAGCTTAAAGAGATTCAGGATATTGCTGACGGGCTTATGGACAAAGAATTATATAAAAACGCTGCCGAGATATATCTGGAATTGATAAAGGGTTGCATAACCGCATTTGATCAGGGGGCAGACGATTCGGGTGGCAGTATGGGTGAATTTGCAATTCAATGTGTGTGTGATTTTAATCAATGCATGAAACAGATCAATGACCAGGCCTACAGGGACATACTCTTAGAAACGATACTGGATATTGCCAATAATGAAGATTACGGTCTGGATACATGGGATATGCTATTTGGTATTATCAATAAGGATAATATTTCGCATGCAGAGGAATACTTGCTGGAAAAATTGAATGCTGAAAAAAGATATGCCAGTGAATCCCGTTATCAATATAAAAAGAATAACATCATCCATATACTGATCGATCTGTATGCACATATTGGAATGCCGCAGGAGAAATTGCGTCTTGCTCAATTTGAACTTATTACCAGGGATGACCATATTCGACTGGCAAATGTGCTGATCGGAGAAGAAAGATATGAAGATGCTTTTGATATAATAAAAAAAGGTATGGCATCATCTGGAGAATCATTTAATGATTTACAGAAACTATACTTCTCAATCGCCAGTATTTTAATTGATCAAAAACCTGATCTTATTGATTTCTCAACCTCTATTGATTTCGCCTTTGATTTAATGTCCCGGTATTTTTATAAAGATGACTATGAAAAAATAAAAAAAGTATTTTCAGGAATTGGGAAATTAGAAGAATTTAAAGCTACAATGCTAAAAAACATGCCAAATAGAGATGTTGTCGTTTCTGCACTGTTGCATGATGGGGATTTACAAACTGCTATTGATGTAATATTGACAGAGCCGAAAATCTCATCAAATATTATTATCGATGTCTCTAAAACAGCCGTTGACAAGGGTATGGAAGTTGAATCGAGTCGACTTACAAAAATAGCAATCGAGCGTGGATGGATGAATGCAAGTCCACCTATGGATACATTACTTGAGGTTATGACAGGTGTTTTAGATATGCATACTCTTGAGAATCTGTGTAATAGTATAATAAAAAAAGGATCATATGGAAATGCGCTTATGCTAATACCATACCTGTTGGATAGATATCCTGAATTGTCTGCTGCTCTTGTGATGAAATTTATAACGCATATGCCAGTGGAGGTAGTAGGGCAAGTTGCATGTGCTGTTGCAAAGAAATCACCAAAACAAGGAGCAGCACTATGCAGGATTCGGATAAATGAGGATATTCTCAGATCTCATATCCATTATGATAAAGTTGTTTTTCTTTTTAAAATAATGAGACGAATTTTTTTATCAATAGGGAAAGAATCTGATTGGGTAAGATGTATCAGGTCATTTGCTGCTGAAAATAAAGGTAAGAAGAAGCTGATTGAGATGATGAGAAAAGAGTTTGAGATGTCAATTTAACTCCTTACATTGCTTTTGCTTATGCAGAGATAAAAATATATTGAAAAGTTCCCCATTCTATCTACTGATATGTATTTTCCATCAATGAAGCATATAGCATTTCTATGATCGTCTCAAGGTTTTGTATATCCTCGATATTATATCTCACAAGTTTGTCCAGCGCTGCCTGGCTGCCGCGTTTGTACCGATACCACAATCGTACTGCATCGAAACCTGATAGACCTGTGGTTTCGTCAGACCTTGAAAGTCCCAACTGGGTCTCGATACGTTTCAGCCCCCTGGTCCGGCCCAGCTTGCGAGGGGATATAGCAGGTCGATATGAAGCTGGTCGAAACTGACACCGGGCAGATGTTGCTCAATAAAAGGCAGGTCGAACCGTGCCCCGTTGAAGGTGACAATGAGCTTGCACCCTTCTAAAGCCTGTGGGAAATCTTCTAGGTCGATGCCGTTTATAAACACTTTTGTTCCATAGCTGCTATGTAGTCCGATCATGGTGATCTCATTATAATAGGGGATAGTCCAGTGGTCTCGATATCTAGGAAAATGGTATTTTCCCTGAATTCCCTGTATGCCCGCCAGTGCTCTTTTTTAGGGAAGTTATTTGCAAAGTATGTGTGGTTGCGGGCATTTAGATTTCATTTTGATGTGCTGATACCTTCCAGTATCTGTTTTAGTTTGGATTCCGGCAGTCCGGCACAGTGGGGTTCTTTCCTGACGGGGGCATCTTGAGGGAGCATAATTATATTTATTGACAATTTATGTCTAAACATTAATATATTGAATGGTAATATAAATTAGTAAGTGTGTAATTAAAATAATTGAAAATTATTAAGTAATATCAATTTAAAATAGCAACAAATGATTAAAGTCAACTTCACCAATCATGCTAAAGATATGCTAAATGAAAGAAAATTTACAGAAGAAGAAATCATATCTGCATTGAGCGAACGAGATTGGTCCGAAAATGATCAAATAGAAACTGAAATATGGCATGCATTTAAAAAAATTGATGAAAAGGTTTTAAGAGTTGTTGTTAAAGGAAGAGAAGAACCATATATTATAATAACAATGTTTTATGATAAAAGATTGAGGAATCGAAAATGAGAATTAAAGTTGATTTAGAAAGCGATGCACTTTACTTTAGAATTAGCGAGGATGCAATCGAGGAAAGTGAGGAAATAAATAACGGTCTCATTGTCGATTACGACGCAAATGGAAAAGTAGTAGGGATAGAAATCCTCAATGTAAAAAATAAGTTCAAATTGGAAGATCTGACTGGGCTCAAATTGGAAATACCTACAGTTGTAAAGGCAGAGGCATAAGAGAAAATCTTTTGATTATATTTGGCTTTTTTTAAGTAGGACTACTAATATTTTCCCATTTTCCATTCCACAGTTTCCTTTCTTTTTTATTTCACCGATGTTTTCCATACGACATAAATTAATATTGTTATATTGTGTTTCACCATATTATAATCACCATCTGATATATGCTGCATATTCGAAAGGTTTAAATTTGATTACTGACTAGTAAATTACTGCATGGTAATCAAATTCCATGGTAGAGAAAGAGAACTCAATTTTATTGAAGAAGCCTACGAAAAAAGATCGATAAAATCAATAATGATGGTTCTGTATTGACGTCGGCGGGTAGGCAAAACAGCGCTTATAAAGAAATTTATTGATGGGCGTAAGTTCCTCTATCTATTTGTAGAACCTAAATCTGAAAAAGAGTTACTTACAGAACTAGAGGACTCTTTAACCAATATGCTAGGTATCAGGCCAAGACTGGATAACTGGGATGACCTGCTACGTCTGATCTTCATTGACATCAAAAATTGTATTATTGTATTCGATGAGTTTCAAAATTTCCTCCAGATCGATCCTGAATTCTATTCAAAATTACAGAAATACTGGGATGAATATCATCTCACTTCACAGATATTCCTAATCACAATCGGTTCCTATGTAGGGATAATGAAAAAGATATTTACAGATAAAAAAGAGCCATTATTTGGAAGAGCGGATTTCCTCTTTAACCTCAAGCCATTCAATTTCTTTGAAACAAACCGTTTCATAGACCGTTCTGTTGAAGAGACATGTGAAATATACGCAATCTCTGGCGGTGTTCCAAAATATTTGCTCTACACCACGCTCTATTTTGAAAAAACGATTGAATTGATTGACAAACTCTTCATAGACGAGCCTGCGCCGCTTATGGAAGAAGGAAAAAACATACTTATAATGGAGTTTGGTAGTGCACACAAAGGATATTTCTCTATCCTTGAAGCAGTTGCACAGGGAAAAACAGTTCAACATGAGATTGTAACCCACACCGGTCTAAACAAAGACACGGTTGGAAAATATTTGTATGAACTGGTTCACGCATATGGAATTCTCAAACGCAATTATCCAGTAACAGCAAAGAAAAAATCGCCAAGACAATCGCGATATATAATCAGTGACAATTTCTATCGTTTCTGGTTCAGTTTTATCTACAAAAACCAGTCAATTCTGATTTCAAACCCGGATGCTTTTAAAGCTATAATAACGCGGGATATTAACACATATTATGGATTTGTATTTGAAAACATTGCGCGTGAGTTTTTAATCGAGTTGAACAAACAACAGAATCGTCTTCCATTTTCCTTCTTACATATCGATAAATGGTGGCACAGGGAAGAAGAGATCGACCTAATTGCTTTTGATGAAGGAAACAACATTCTCTTTTGTGAAGTTAAGTGGAAGAACCTGTCAATGCAAGAATCAATTCACATACTTGATAAACTTAATGGAAAAACAAAGAGTGTTAGCTGGAAGAATTCCAGACGTGTGGAACACTTTGCAATTATCGCAAAAAATATCAAAGGCAAAAGCGAAATCCAAAAAAAGGGATATCTGGCATTTGATCTTGATGATTTCAAAGAAATTTGTGAAAAATGATGTGGACGGAACAGTTCATGAGGAAATAAGGTGGGGTCGTATTCGTGCCGGTTATTGGCAGGTATGGATTTGGTGATGATTGAATGTGTTCATTGATTGTATTGTAGAGTAAAGGGAAGGCCTTGCGGCCATCTCCTCCTCATCAAAGCGTCCGTACGGATTACCCGTAAGCGGCTTTCGTTTGGCATTATCCTATCGCTGCCATGTACACCGATCATGGTTATCTCATCATAATAGGGGGATAGTCCGGTGGTCTTGATATCCAGGAAAATAGTATTTTCCCTGAATTCCCTGTATGTCCGCCAGTGTTTTTTTTTGGGAGGTTATTTGCAAAGTATGTGTGGTCACGGGCATTTAGCTTCTCTTTTAATGTGCTGATACTCCAGTATATGTCTTAGTTTTGATTCCGGCAGTTTCGCACGGTGGGGTTCTTCCCATGCCTACCAGTACCTCAAACTACATGGGACTTGGTGGGGACTATTACACCGCCGTTGACAACTCCCTTAATCCCAGATTCTGTTTAATATTTCCAAATTGCCATCCCACAGTTTCCTTTCTTTTTTTATTTCACCGATGTTTTCCCAGACTTTTTAATTTATTCTGGAAATACTATTCTTGAGCATATAGCTCAGTATCTCCGAACAATATGTCCATATGAGATGGCTCCCTCTATCCCAACACACAAATATTTGAAAAGATGTGGACATACTATCGATGGCTCCCTGATGATCCATCAACCTACACCTCCATGTTGCTGAGTCATGGAAATGGCCATCTAATCATATTTTCTTTGATCGTGCTACACACTCTTCGTACATATCTAACATGAACACTTTGAAACTTACCTCATCTTTGTACAATACAACCCATAGCAGTTGCAGCACTTGTTCATAAGTAAAATAAAAATACCTGATACTGACATCCTTTGATTTTGACATTATACATGCTTCATCCTGAACACGGAAACCCGTTTCAATTCTCCACCTCCTCTTATATGATGCAATAATGTGATCAAGATTGATGGAAGATTGATTTGTGGCAAATGCCCAATCATATAATTTGTCACTTCTTTTATCGAATATTTGTTTTAATAGTGCAAGAGTTGTTTCTCCTTTGAGAACAGTTTTGTCTATATTAAGTTTGAACTTGTGCTGGACAGTTTTCTTTTCATTTTTCTCCATTTCAGCAAGTTCCTTTCGAATTTTAGAATTTTTTGGAACAAAAATGAGATACGGATACTTTTATTTTGATAGCGTTAACATAAGTTCATTGCTATAAAATCCCCTGTCAAACAAGACAAGTGATATGGACTTTACCAGTGGTTCTACTACACTCAGACACCAGGCTACGGTATGTGCCATATTATATCCCATTCTTACAGGTACTGATATCAATGGAATTTTTAGAGGAATGTCTGAACTAACTATTGCGCATGTCAAGAACTTCCATTTACCAGTAACTGCTTTTTCTCCCGTCCAACCATGAATCCAAAATCCCTGAGGGTCGCCATAGAAATCTTCATCGGTATAATCGAAGGCTAATACGACATCTTTCTCATTTAATCCAAATCGTGTTCCTAATATTTCTACAGTTTTCAGGTATTCCCAGTAAATGTTTGATATTGGTACGTTTTTTATTGCCAAATGGAGTGAGTCTGCACGATTTCCATCGGTTTCTACGTAAGTGTTTGCAACAGAAGCTTTTAGGAGTTCTCGCGCATGATGAAATCCAGAAAGAAATTTTCCTTTTGGTTTTAGATTCAAAGAACGATCGATGAATGTGTCCAATGTCTTTGGGGTTCGAAAAGCTCTAGCGGGAGCTATTGTCATACTATCACCAAGTAAACCGTACGGACAAGATACTCCTTTGGACAATCAACTTTGGCACAATTTCCGAATTTTGTTACTTTGCGAACAAAAAATCCTTCGATACCTTCTATTCTAGATTGATGGAAAATTGAGTTCGGGTGAGAAATAAATGAAACCAAAGAAAGTTATTAAGTTGTTCGGAGATACTATACGAAACGAAATATATATAAACAATTGAATTGAAGAAATTTAATCGTAAGAAAATTCGATTATTATTTTGCATATATGTTATGCAATTTATATAAAACAATTTAAAATGTGATATATATGAAAACAATGGAAATGTTCAAACCTGGTATATTGATACTGATGGGGATATTCCTTATTGGGTCATTAGTAATTGCCAGTGCAGATGAATCCCTGCTGGAAGGTGGAGATAGTTTCAATAATGCCGTTCAAATTGAACCTGGCAGTTATGACTGTAATATTTCAAAAGATAATCCGGATTATTATAAGATAATCAATATTACACCAGGGCAAAAGCTTATAATTAAGGCAGATATCCCTGCGGTAGAGTCAGGTTCAGCTAATAGAAAAATGGAATTATCATTATATGATGAAGAAAATCAACAATTAATGCTCGATGAAGAGCATTTGATTCCTGATGAAATTGGAACATTAACTGTCTTCAGGACAGCAAGTTCTATAAAGTCTTCAAATATTTTCTATTTGAAGATACAGGAAGAAATAAGGACTACTGATGATCCATATTCTTATACACTGTATATCTCAATAGAGGATTATTTTGATGCAGACAGCCAGATAGATGCGGGAAATATTTTTGATACTGCTCTTGAGATCACTCCGGGAGATTATAAAGGCTATTTGGAAATAGATGATGGAGATGATGACAAGGATATATATATAATATCTATGCAAAGCGGTGAGAATCTGGATGTTACAATAACTCCAAAAGGTTATGCTAAGTTTAAGGTTATAATATATGACCAGGATAGAGTAAAAGCATCAGAAGAAATATCTGCAAATAATGGAGCGATAGTCAGAACATCGTATAATTCATCCATTTCACAGGATATTTATCTTGAGATAAATAAGCGGTTGATATCTTCTGATAAAGAATATTCATTAATCCTTACACTTGAAGCTGAAGAGGTTACTGAAACAGAGTCAACAGAATCTGCAACTGAAGAAACATCTACCGAAGAAGCATCTATTGAAGATACATACACTGAAGAAGCATCTATTGAAGATACATACACTGAAGAAGCATCCGGAGATGATAGCGAAGGATTACCCGGATTCGAAGTAATATTCGCACTGGCAGGACTTTTGACAGTTATATGTCTATTGAAGAGAAGATAAAACATTCTTCTTTTCATTTTAATTTTAAAAAAAGATATCGATTAGCGCTGATTCAACTATATGTCAGCGTTAATTTTTCTCTAATTCTTTTCTCTAATCATTAATCTTTTGATAATACCGGACAATGCAAAGTTCGGGATTAAACTGACAAGGGCACAGGGATAAAAGAGATGTATGACGGATTGATGTCAGGAAATATACTGGCTGTTTATTCCCACTTGCATGCAGCTTATTACCAGGAGTTCCCGACCAGGTTTGTGGAAGCTTGCTTAAAGTGAGTCAAAGGATAACGAAATCTGAGATTTCATCACATATCCAGGATTTCGCTATCCTCTGACTTAAGTCCAAAGTCTGCTATTAATACTCCGCCCCCATGGATGCTCTAAAATTTTTCACAGGGTGGGAAGGTTGGGGCGAGCACCAGCTCATATCCTCCATTTTCCAAACAGGGGACGACTTGCCCCAGTAAGTGTGAATGGTGTTAAAACTTAAACCAGTTAAATGGTTAAATGGGTAAAAAGGTTTTAATTTTTACAATTTTATTTGTTAAACCGATTCCTTCTTGTCCACAGGTTTCCTTCATCTTATCTCCATGAGTGGCCCAGGCAGTCTTTATGCTCCATCACAGGGCCTCAAGTGTTATCAGTGCCGAGCATCTTTTTGGGTGTTGCCTTTAACTCAAGATTTACGACCCGCAACTATAATCATAGTGATACTGGCAAAAAAAGTACCTTCTTCATCAGCTTGTTTAAGGTTTGTGTGCCAGTGCTGTAGTTCTTCTTTAGTGATAATACTAACAGCAATGGCTTCACGCTCAACTTCATCCAATAAAGCTAAATATCGTACTAAAGTGTAGTCGGTAAGAAAAATAGGAAATATTTCAACGATGATATCTGCAAAGTTTTGTTGTTTGAACAAGCGATACAATTGGCGACCTGCATAACCATTTTTAAATTTATCTGTGCGAAAGCGACGTATTTTCCACTCAATATCAACAACGGAATTGTCTATACTCAATGTACTCTGGTCTGTATCTGCTACTACAACCCATCCTCTGGGTTTGGTAATACGGACCATCTCAAATAAGACTTTCTCAGGATTTAACATGTGTTGAAACAAACGTTCACTACGACAGGCGTCAAAGTAATTAGAACCATAGGGAAGTGACATTGCGTCAGCATATTCGTGTATTACCCTATCTGCAACACCAGCTTCTTTTGCTTTTTTGTTAGCGGTTACAATCATCTGGTTGTCTATATCTATTCCAATCACTTGGCCAATAGGACCAACAAATTTGGCTAATGGAATTGTATCTATTCCTGAGCCACAGCCTAAATCGATAACCCGATGCCCGGTCTGTAAATGCATTAATTCGTAGCTACGTTCTTTAAGTGACTTAACTTTTAGAGCAAGGATTTTTAGATATTCTGAATTGACATATCCAAGATACTCAGTTTGAGACATTTTTTCCTCCTTGTTTGTTTTTTCAATATAGATTGACTTTTACTCATTTTAAAACATTGCTTATGTACTATTTTAAATATTTCAGTCCGGTGAACGACACCCACCCGCCTGATGTGGACGGCATGTACATAGGCGGAGGATACCCGGAACTATTTGCACCGGAACTGGCTGCCAACGAGGAAATGCGGGACCAGATCAAAGAGATGTCCGGGTCCGGTCTTCCTATCTTTGCAGAATGTGGGGGGCTTATGTACCTGACCCAGGCACTTATCACTGGAAAG
>Ga0255368_10122_pt1 | contig 18609 bp, 13 predicted proteins | sample ANMaggSeSYBR01E6_FD_182094 | JGI IMG/M metagenome (GOLD analysis project Ga0255368, IMG submission 182094) | Sediment cell enrichment communities from methane seep in Santa Monica Basin, California, United Staets - ANME aggregate JGI... | ecosystem: Environmental > Aquatic > Marine > Cold seeps >...
GACTGGTATCACATCCCTTGAACTGATGGGAAATATTGTAGAGGATTATGCTGGTGCTCCTGCCGGTCCTGGCTGGCCACAAAACTGGAGAGAGTTGACCGACGAAGAGAGGGAAGAGTTCCAGAATAAACGTAAGGAGCATGAACAGATGATGAGCGATTGGAGGATCAATGAGGCCTCTCCTGAAAAATATCAGGAGCTGAAGGCCATGTTTGATGAAGCAGGTATTGATATCCATATTGTGAAATTCTCCCCTGCCAACTGGAGCGATGCTGAGATTGATTACGCTTTTGAATCTGCCAAAATAATGGGTGCCAAAGGTGTTAGTAATGAGATCGGACATGAAGCAGCTAAACGGCTGGGACCCTTCGCTGAGAAGTACGATATGTATGCGGTGTTCCATAACCATGGTCAGCCCGGCGACAGCACGTTTAACTTCGAAGACTACCTGGCCTACTCACCAAACAACATGCTGAATCTCGATGTGGGTCACTATTTCGGAGCCACAGGAAAACATCCCAACGAGCTGATTGAAAAACTTCACAGCCAGATCTACAGCATTCACCTGAAAGATAAGACCGGGAAAGATGCCGATCCGGCCGATACCAATACCCCCTGGGGCGAAGGCGACACCCCCCTGAGCGATATCCTGAACCTGATCCAGGACAACCAGTGGGATATCTACTGTGATATCGAACTGGAATATGAGATTCCTGAAGATTCAGATGCAGTAGCCGAAACCGGCAAATGCGTGGACTACGCCAAAAGTCTGCTGGATAGCTAAACGATCCGGAAATAAAGATTAAAAATTCTGAGTTTTTAAAGTTTAATAACTGCGGACACCTACAAATGTCCGCAGTTTTTTTTCTGTCAAATCAATCTTCTATAAGCGGTCATAAGCAACATTTTACCAAAAGATGACTAAATTGAACGGAATTAAACCCTTCCAATGAACTGTCAGCGGTTATACTCACTTATTACTTTACTCAGCCTGCTGATATCCCCACTCTATTCGCAGAACTCTGAAAAGGGACTCCCCTTTATAAGCAATTACACCTCCTCACGAATTGGAGGAAGCGATCAGAACTGGTGTGCAACACAGGATAACAGGGGGATGTTGTATGTGGCCAACGATCTGGGTGTTCTGGAATATGACGGCACAAGGTGGAGAATCATTCCCCTGCCGGGCGAACCCGAAATCCGTTCCCTGGTCACATGCGATCAGGGCGTGGTCTATGTGGGTGCAAATGCAGAATTCGGCTATCTGACACCCGACCATACGGGAACAATGCACTACAAATCCCTTTCCGATAGTCTCGACCAGGAGGAACTGACATTTAGTTATATCTGGAGGAGCTACTTCTCAGGGGGACAAATTTATTTCTGTTCCATGGAGTACATTTTCATCTTCGATCCCAAAACAGAAAAGCTCTCTGCCATAGAGACAACGAAAAACGCCTTCTTCTCGTTCCTGATCGATTCCACCCTATATGAGTCAGATTATGAGATGGGATTACTAAAGCTGGAAAAAGGGGCATTTGTTCCTATTCCCGGAGGAGATTTTTTCAAGGAAAAGAACATCATTGGTATGTGTCGATATGAGGATCAACAGTTGCTCATCGGAACTTATGAATCAGGACTGTATCTGTTCCATACCGGGACCGGAGAAATTGCCCCCTCCTTCCCAGCTCCGGGTGTCAATGAGCAAATCAACAACATGACCCATATCACCCCCCTGGAGGATGGATTTGTAATCTCAAGCATAAGCAGTGGTGTTTATCTATTGAACAGAGAGGGTATGATTACTGAAACTATAAACAAGACCACCGGCTTAATCGACGAGTCAGCCACCTATGTATACGCTAACAGGCAAACAGGGGGCAGTGGAGCACTGTGGATCCCTAACTTTATGGGCATCAGCAAGCTCTTTCCCAAACACCCGATCAGAATCTTTTCAGGAAGATCTGGCCGACCAGGTTTTGGTGCCTCCCAAAGAGGAAGTCCATCGGAAAGGAATAGAGTAATTACCGGTATTCAGGAGTTCCGGGGTCGCTTATTTATCTCCTCCTCCCGAGGACTCTCCAGACTGGAGATTACTCCGGGGGGACCACAATTCACCCCGGTAGCAGGTCTCAGGAACCGTCGTATTCAGGATGTACAGCTATTCCGGCCCAAAGCAGGGAGTGAATTTCTGCTGGTCTCCTCCGGGAAAACCACCTTTCTTCTCGATCAACACCTGCATCTCCAGGATCTGAATGAACTGGTGGACCTTTCAACCGACAATGCTGAGAACCAGAGGAGACATTATGAGTCCGTTCTGGCCCAGGACCCCACCCATTCAAACCGAATCTACATTGCCGCCAGGCATATCACCGGACTGGAATACAAGCAAGGAAACTGGAGAGAATTTTTTAGGATCAACGATCTGTCGCAAAGACCGATACTGAAAATGGAGATGGACCGATATGGATACTTGTGGGTAAGCACAGATGAAGGAGTGTTTCGTGTTGATACCACCGGTGGTGACAAGACGACAATTAAACCATACAGTCCGGTCAGTGGCACCTCCTCCAATGCACATGAGATGACCTTTCAGGATCCTGATTCCAACGAAATTCTGGTGGCATCCAGCCAGGGATTTTACAGATACCTTGGTTCCGAAGATGCATTTTACCGCGATTCGGTATATAATCAGGTACTTCCTCAGGGCAAACTCCTTATTTCGGCCTTCTATAAAGATTCGTCCGGCATCTTCTGGTACTCCTTTAAAAATGAAAACAATGAATGGACCCAGCTGGGGGCACGTAAAACCGGGAACCAGCTCGAAGTGATCTATGAAAAACCTTTCCGGGTTCTGGATAATGCCGCGGTAGAGGTATTTTACAGAAACGGCCCGGACGCCCTATGGTTTGCGCAATCTGACAGGCTATACCGCTATGATACCTCCCCCGGTAAAACCATAGATACCTCCAGCTACCGCACCATCATTCGAAGTATGGTTGTGGATGGAGATTCCCTGATTTACAACGGGACCTCACTTCAAAAGAGGGAAGAGGATAACTACCGGCCCTCCATCGAGCACAAACAGAATAACCTGAAATTCACATGGGCAGCCCTGTTCTTTGACCAGACGTTCCGGACCCGCTACAGCTTTAAACTGGAAGGTTTTGACAAGGAGTGGTCCTCCTGGGAAAGAAATTTAAGAAAGGAGTATACCAATTTGCCCTCTGGCTCCTACACCATGCATGTAAAGTCGCAAAATATCTATGGAATTGAGGGCCAGCCCGCACTCTACAGCTTTACCATTCTGCGGCCATGGTACAGCGCCTGGTGGTCCATTACCCTGTACCTTGTACTCCTGGGAGTATTGATTTATTTGTCAGTTAATTACACACGCAATTTAAGGATACGGACTCTGGTCCTGGAACGTAAAAACAGGGAGATTGAAAAGCAGAAATTGGAACTGGAAAATCTGAATGGAGAGATAATCGGCCAGCGCGACGAAATCGAGGCCCAACGCGACTCCATGGCCAGTCAGAAGCAGCTGATCGATCAGCAAAACATCGCCATGACAGACAGCATTCACTATGCCCGCAGAATCCAGGATGCGGTACTTCCGGCCAGGGAAGTGATGCGCTATCTTCTGCCGAAACACTTTGTTTTCTACAGACCCCGCGATATAGTCAGTGGTGATTTTTTCTGGATCGACAAGAAAGATGAGACTGTATTATTAGCCGTAGCCGATTGTACAGGACACGGCGTACCAGGTGCATTTATGAGTATGCTTGGCATCTCCCTCCTTAACGAGATCTCCAGCAGCTTTTCCAGGCATCCCACCAATGAAATCATGGATGAATTGAGGGACCAGGTGATCGCAGCACTGGGACAAACCGGTGATAAATATGAAGCGAAAGATGGAATGGAGATGGGGCTGGTGGCCATCAATACCAAAACCAGGGAGATCCAGTTCACCGGCGCTAACCTTAACCTCTACCTTTTTACAAAGGGCGAACTGATAATAGTGAAAGGGGACCGCATGCCTGTAGGCATACACTCCGAATCCGGAACCCTTTTCAATGTCCAAAACCTGAAACTAAACCGCGGCGATAACCTCTACCTCTTTTCTGACGGATTTCCCGATCAGTTTGGAGGCGAAAATCGCAAAAAATATGGTTCCTCCAGGCTGAAGAAACTGCTGACCGAACTGCAGCAACTCATCATGCTTGATCAGCATAACGCCATCGAAGAAGCCTTTGATCAGTGGAAAGGCTCCCAGGAGCAGATCGATGATGTCCTGATGATCGGTATCAAATTATAAGATATTCTGAGTGAAATGTGTGAAATAAAAAAGCCAAAAGCAGTTATCTGAATAACTATTGCTTTTGGCTTGGAGTGTGCCCAGGACAAGAATCGAACTTGCACGACCAAAATCGGTCACTAGGCCCTCAACCTAGCGCGTCTACCAGTTCCGCCACCTGGGCAAAATGAAAATCCACTATAACAATGAAAGTGCCCAGAACAGGACTCGAACCTGCACGTACTTGCGTACACTAGTCCCTGAAACTAGCGCGTCTACCAATTCCGCCATCTGGGCAAGATGACAATAACATTTAAAGAACATCAGGCCTTTTCCAAATCCACTTCAATCAATTAGGTGGCGGAATTGGCCCACCCTCTGGCTGGCTCCTCCCTAGAGCTCGCTACGCTCGGTTCTTAACGATCGGCCCTGCCATCCGGGCAAGATGACAATCACAATTAAAGAACTTAAAAATAACAACCCCGAAGGTTTTCGCTTCGGGGCTGCAAATATATTAAATTTTAATGTTTCCCGATGAAGATTTAAGTGATTTTTTCACCGTGCCTGTTTCGGGTCTCTATTTGCGCTCTCTGGGAACCTTTTTAACAAGATCGGCAGGGGTTCTCATCTCTCCTGCAGGTGCAGCTTTCAATGTCTTTTGCGGACGCTCGCCTCTGGCAGTTGATTTCTTACCATCGGCATAGTAATCCACCATCGCCTCAAAGGTCCAGTAGTAGGCTCCTTCCAGCATGGGGGTCTTGATCCAATCCACACTTTCACCGGCCAGTGTCCAATTATCATGATTGGCCTCCCAAACATCTACAAAGTAGTGTTGGTAACTGAGGTTTGTAAAGGTGCACTCCCCATATGAATCTGAAAAGGCCTCTGCCACCAAATTGGTCTCATTTTCCCAATCAAGCAACGTTGGATAGAGCCTGACACTGGCACCCGGCAGCAGGTATCCCGGCGGTTCGCCGTTATCAGTATCGGTCCAGAGCCTTACCACTACGGTCAGTTCCGCACCAATCACTTCCACAGGAATAAGAGCTACACTTACACCTCCCTTAACTCCGAAGGCTTTGAGTTCTACATCATACCAGCCTGGATCTACAAAATAATGATCCACAATGGGATCGGTGTACATAATGCCATCGTCCATATTCCACTCAACATAGTCAGTGTTGGTAGAATAACTGGTAAATCTGACATATTCTCCCACATAGGCGGGATTCAGATCGACTGTAGCATCGGCAAAGGGTTCTCTGTGGCAGCTTATCACTATCAGTGAAAGCAAGGGCAATATGGTTATTAAACGTTTCATGACAATTGGTTTTCTGATTGTTGTTGTAGTAATTCCAAATAGCATGCCAAACTTCGACATTGGAAATCAGGAAGGTTTTTCCTTCCTTTGGCAAAATAACTAAAAACAGATGACCGTGATCAGATTATCCCGCACATTTTATCCACTGGTTTTAATGTTTTTTATAACCAGCACCATATTCGGACAGGAGACGAAAGCCATCACCCTTGAAGATGCTTTTCAAAACCGCACCTTCAGTGCGGATGGACTTTACGGACTCAGGTCCATGAACGACGGGCTCCATTACACAGTGCAGAATGGCAACACCATCGATAAGTATAGCTATAAAACAGGCGAACAGGTTGAAACACTGTTTGATGCGGCCGATTTCGAAGAACTCAACTCCTTCAGTGATTACCATTTGAATAACCTGGAGACAAAAATTCTGATTGAAACAGGGGTAGAATCGATCTACCGACACTCCTACCTCGCCTCCTACTATGTCTACAACATGGAGTCAAAAACCCTGGTTCCGGTATCGGAGAAGGGAAAACAGCAGCTGGGAACTTTTTCACCGGATGGCTCTCAGGTGGCATTTGTGAGGGATAACAATCTCTACATCAGAGATCTTTCCCAAAAGGAGGAGCAGCAAATCACCTTCGATGGAGTAAGAAACGAAATTATCAACGGGGCCCCCGACTGGGTCTACGAGGAGGAATTTGGTTTTGCGCAGGGTTTCCACTGGTCGCCCGATGGAAAGAAGATCGCCTTCTATCGCTTTGATGAAAGAAGGGTTCAGGAGTTTCATATGACCATGTTTGGCTCACTCTATCCGGAGAGCTACACATTCAAATATCCCAAAGCGGGGGAATTGAATTCACTGGTAACCATCCATGTATACAACAAGGAGACGAAGAATACCACTTCCATGGATGTGGGCGAAGAGAGTGACCAGTATATTCCAAGGATTAAGTGGACCAGGGACCCGGAGGTTTTGAGCATCATGCGCCTGAACCGCCTTCAGAACCAGCTGGATATCCTCCATGCAGATGCTGTAAACGGAGCATCAAAAGTGGTCTATTCGGAGAGCAATCAATACTATATCTCAGAGGCCTCCGACAATACCATCACCTACCTGCCCGACGGTGAGAGTTTTATCCTGAACAGCGAAAAGGATGGCTTCTTCCACCTCTATCACTACAACTTCAACAGCGGTCATATGGCGCCCATCACAACGGGCGATTATGATATCTCCTCTTTTATGGGGTACGACGAAAAGCAGCAGCGGCTCTACTACTCCTCCTATGAAGAGTCATCCATCCAGCGTCATATCTATTCTATCAAACTTGATGGAACAAAGAAGCAGAGGCTAAGCAGAGAGCCGGGAACCAACCGGGCCACCTTTAGCACCACCTTCAAATACTATATCCTGAACCGGTCTTCGGCCAATACGCCACCCTACATTACCCTGCACAATCAGAAAGGAAAACTGATCCGGGTGTTGAAGGATAACGAAAAACTGAAAGAGACCGTTAAGGAGTACGGGTATGCAAAGACTGAATTTCTGACACTGCCCACTGCCAGTGGAGAGGAGCTGAATGCATGGATCATCAAACCCAACGATTTTGATCCCACCAAAGAGTATCCCCTCTTTATCTATGTCTATGGCGGACCTGAATCGCAGAGTGTGAGCGATTCGTGGGGAAGGCGCGGTGCATGGTTCCAGATGCTTGTTCAGCAGGGTTTTGTGGTGGCCTGCGTGGAGAACCGGGGCACCAATGGCCGGGGTGAAGCATTTCGGAAAGCCACCTATATGAAACTGGGCGAGCTGGAGACCATCGACCAGGTTGAAGCAGCACAGTGGTTTGGTTCGCAGGAGTATATCGATAAGGAGCGGATCGGAATCTTTGGGTGGAGTTATGGTGGTTATATGACCAGTCTCTGTATGACCAAAGGCAACGGCACCTTTAAAATGGGGATTGCCGTAGCACCTGTCACCACCTGGAGGTATTACGACACTGTTTATACCGAGCGGTTTATGCGTACTCCGCAGGAGAATCCTGAAGGGTACGACGACAACTCACCCATCAACTTTGCAGATGGATTGCAGGGGAAATTCCTTCTGATCCATGGCAGTGGCGATGACAATGTACACTACCAGAACTCCATGGATTTTGTAGAGGCACTGGTAGAGGCCGACAAACAGTTTGAGATGCAGTTTTACCCCAACAAGAATCATGGGATTTATGGTGGGAACACCTCGATGCACCTCTACACGAGGATGACCGAATTTATCATGGAGAACCTTTAGGTTCCCCTTAGTTTTAGTATCTTTGCGCTGCTTTTTAAAATCGAATATTCAATGATTAACATCACTTTTCCCGATGGATCGGTACGGCAGTTTGAACAGGGCGTGTCGGGACAGGATATAGCCAGGAGCCTGAGCAACAGTCTGGCGCGTGAGGTACTCTCCATCAATGTGAATGAGGAACTTTGGGATTTGAACCGCCCCATCCAGATGGATGCCACCATCAAACTCAACAAGTTTGATGATCCAGACGGGAAGCACGCCTTCTGGCACTCCTCGGCCCACCTGATGGCCGAAGCCATTGAGTCGCTCTACCCGGGCACCAAATTTGGCATTGGACCCGCCATCGAAAACGGTTTCTATTACGATGTGGATCCTGGCGATGATGTGGTTATTTCCGATGGTGACCTGCCGAAGATCGAGAAGAAGATGAAGGAGCTGATCTCCCAAAAAAATGGATACCAGCGCAGGGAGGTGACCAAGGAAGAGGCCATGCAGTTCTTTAACGACAAAGGTGATGAGTACAAAACTGAACTGATCAGCGAACTGGAAGATGGCACTATCTCCTTATACCATCAGGGTAATTTTACAGACCTATGCCGTGGACCGCACCTGGCCGACACCTCCCCCATCAAGGCGATTAAACTGCTAAGCGTGGCAGGTGCCTACTGGAGAGGCGATGAAAAAAGGAAACAGCTGACCCGGATCTATGGGGTGACCTTTCCCAAGGCCAAGATGCTGGAGGAGCACCTGGAACTTCTGGAGCAGGCCAAATTACGCGACCACAGGAAACTGGGCAGGGAGCTGGAGCTCTTCACCTTCTCCCAGCGTGTGGGACCAGGACTTCCACTCTGGTTGCCCAAAGGGGCCCAGTTGAGGGAAAGACTGGAGAACTTCCTGAAAAAGGTACAGCGCGACACCGGATATGAACCAGTGATCACCCCACATATTGGTCAAAAGGAGTTGTGGGAAACCTCCGGACACTACGCCAAATACGGAAAGGACAGTTTCCAGCCCATTAAAACCCCACAAGAGGGGGAAGAGTTTCTGTTGAAGCCCATGAATTGTCCGGCACACTGCGAAATTTATAAGTTCAAACCCCGCTCCTACAAAGAGTTGCCTGTCAGACTTGCCGAGTTTGGAACCGTATACCGGTACGAACAGAGCGGAGAGCTGCACGGACTCACCCGTGTACGTGGTTTCACCCAGGACGATGCCCACATCTTCTGTCGTCCCGACCAGTTAAAAGAGGAGTTCCTGAAGGTGATCGATATTATTTTATACATTTTTAAGACTCTGGATTTCAATGACTTTATCACTCAGTTATCCCTTAGGGATCCGGATGACAAAGAGAAGTATATCGGGACAGACGAAAACTGGGAGAAAGCCGAACAGGCCATTATCGAAGCGGTGGAAGCAAAAGGGATGGATGCCATTGTTGAGTATGGCGAAGCCGCATTCTATGGACCCAAACTGGACTTTATGGTAAAGGATGCGCTTGGAAGAAAGTGGCAACTGGGTACCATCCAGGTGGACTACAACCTGCCTGAACGTTTTGAACTGGAGTATATCGGTGCTGATAATCAGAAACACCGGCCCGTAATGATCCACCGCGCACCCTTCGGATCCATGGAGCGATTCGTGGCTGTATTGATCGAACATACAGCCGGAAAATTCCCCCTATGGCTAACCCCCGATCAGGCTGTGATTCTGCCCATTAGCGAAAAATATCATGATTATGCGGAAAAAGTTTCAAAATTCCTGAAAAATTGCGATATTCGCACCCTGATTGACGAGCGGAGTGAAAAGATAGGTAAGAAGATCAGGGATAACGAGTTAAAGCGAATTCCATATCTGCTTATCATAGGTGAAAGGGAGCAGGAAAGCGGTACAGTTTCCGTTCGAAGACAGGGAGAGGGAGATAAGGGAGTGATGAAATTGGAAGAATTTACACAATTTCTGCAGTCTGAGGTTGAGAATCAGTTAAAGGCAATTGAGACTAATGTTTAACTAAAGTATAGGAGGAACACGTCATAGCAGGACCAAGCCATTATCGTAGACGTAATAACGATAACCGCAACAAAGACAGGATCGCTTTCAAGACCAATCAGTCGATCCGCGCCAGCTCAGTTCGCCTTGTTGGAGAGAATATTGAAAACCCAGGGGTAGTCTCTATAGCTGAGGCACTGAAGATTGCTGATTCCCTCGATCTAGATCTGGTGGAGATTTCACCGAAGGCCGATCCGCCCGTCTGCCGGGCCATCGACTATCAGAAGTTTCTCTACCAGCAAAAGAAGAAACAAAAGGAGATGAAATCCAAAGCCACCAAGATAGTGGTGAAAGAGATCAGATTCGGACCCAATACTGATGAACATGATTACAGTTTTAAACTGAAGCATGCTCATAGATTTCTTGAAGATGGAGCAAAGCTGAAGGCTTTTGTGTTTTTCAAAGGAAGGTCCATCCTATACAAAGAGAAGGGTGAAATTCTGTTGTTAAAGCTTGCCCAGGATCTTGAAGAGGTTGGGAAAGTTGAACAGCTCCCAAAACTTGAAGGGAAGCGAATGACCATGTTCATGGCACCCAAAGTAGTGAAAAAGAAATAGTTGTTTTATAGATAAATTGTAGGAATAATGCCAAAAATGAAGACGAATCCCGGAGCAAAGAAGAGATTTACACTCACCGGAACCGGGAAAATCAAGAGGAAGCACGCTTTCAAGAGTCATATTCTTACCAAAAAGTCAAAGAAGCGCAAGCGGAACCTGACCTATTTTGGTGAAGTTCATAAGGCCGATGAAAATAATATCAAGCGTCTTCTTGCTATGAAGTAAGAACAAAACTTTTGATAACCAGGTAACATTATTTAACCGGGATGTGGAGCAAGAAAGCGTCGAAATGACCGCCTGCATCCAAAAAATGAAAAAAAATGCCAAGAGTAAACAATGCTGTCGCATCAAGACAGAAGAGAAAAAAAGTGATGAAGCAGACCAAAGGATACTTTGGTCGCAGAAAAAATGTCTGGACGGTCTCCAAGAATGCATACGAGAAAGGACTCAGCTATGCTTACCGCGATCGACGTAAGAAGAAAGCCGAATTCAGGGCACTGTGGATTCAGCGTATCAATGCTGGTGTTCGTGAATACGGGATGTCTTATTCTGAATTTATGGGAAAACTGAGTAAATCGGGCATTGAAATCAACCGCAAAGTACTAGCCGATCTCGCCATGAACGATCCCCAGGCTTTTGAAGCCATTGTGAAGAAAGTTCAGTAAATCCTGACTAAAAATTATAAACGAAGAGGCTGTCTCATTTGAGATGGCCTCTTTTTCTTTATCTTGTTCTCATGAATTTAGCATTGATCGGATATGGGAAAATGGGCAGGACCATCGAAGCCCTGGGGATTCAGCAGGGCCTTACCATTCCTGTGATCATCGATGAACATAACCGTGCCCACCTGACAACCCGTAATTTGGATGGGATTGATGTCGTCATCGAATTCTCTACCCCGGCAGCAGCTCCAGAAAATATCATTGAGTGCATCAATATTGGGGTACCGGTGGTAACCGGCACCACCGGATGGAGCCACAGAATTCCTGAAATAGAAGCCCATTGTCGGGAGAAAAATGGTTCTCTTTTTTTTGCCAGTAATTTCAGCATCGGTGTCAATATTCTTTTTGCCATGAACCGGAAGCTTGCAGAGATCATGAATCAGTTTCCGGAATATACAGTCTCCATGAGCGAAGTGCACCATGTGCACAAGCAGGATGCACCCAGTGGTACTGCCATTACCCTGGCCGAACAGATCCTGAAGGTGAACAGACAGATCAAAAGCTGGCACCTGAAGGGTAGTGATGCTAAAAAAGGGGAGACTACCGGCAAGCTACCCATAGAGGCGATCCGTAAAGGTGAGGTCAGGGGGCAACACACCATTCATTATGAGTCCGGTATGGACTCCATCACCCTCAGTCACAATGCAAAAACCAGGGAAGCCTTTGCAGCAGGAGCCCTGCTAGCAGCCAGGTTTATTAAGGAGAGAAAGGGTGTTTTCGGAATGCAGGATCTTCTAAAACTGTAGTGCAATGGAGAGGGTAGCATGGAGGTACCTTGGCTTTTTTCTCTCCGGCCTGTTATGGTCAATGCTGGTTATTTGGATCGGACTCCTTTTCCTGCTTCCAGTTAATCTGATACTTTTCGATATCTTTCTGACCCGAAAGATCGACTGGACCCTTCGCAGATATGGACTGCCACGAAACCTGCAATCGGGCCTCGAATGGCTTTCGATCCTGCTACTTGCACTGGTCTGCTCTTTCACCATAAAAGTGCTTTTTGTGGAGACCTACAAGATCCCCACCCCCTCTATGGAAGAGACCCTCCTGGCCGGAGATTATATTTTTGTTAGCAAACTGGCCTTTGGTCCCAGACTCCCCGAAACCCCGTTGGCCATTCCGATATACCACAACAAGCTCCCTTCCGGCAAAAAGTCCTACTCCGAAAAGCTCAAAATGCCACATAAACGGCTCAAGGGATTCTCCAGAGTAAAAAGAGAGGATATCATTGTCTTTAACTTCCCGGAGGGCGATACCATGGTTATCCAGTATCCGGGACAGAACTACTACTCTCTTGTAAGACAATATGGTCGGGAGTATATCTTATCCGAATTTGAGATCATTACCCACCCGGTCGACAAAAGGGAGAACTACATTAAAAGGTGTATTGCCCTGCCAGGGGATACCCTGCAGATCGCAGAAGGTAAGGTTCGGGTAAATGGAGCAGTAAGATCCGAACTACCTCTTCAGAAATTCAAATATTATGTCACTACCAGGGGGGAGCCCCTTCCCGATCCCCTGCTGGATTCCTTAAAAATTCATAGAACCTCGGTCACGTACAATCCGGTCAACTCCCTGCACGTTTTATACGTGGCGAATGAGAATGTCAAATCATTGAGATCTTTTCCCCAGGTGAGAAGCATCAGCAGATACACGGAACCCACACTCTCTTTCCAGAACCAGGAGATATTTCCCCATAACAACTTTTTCCGGTGGACAGGTGACAATTTTGGTCCGCTTAGAATACCTGCCCGTGGCGACACCATCTGGCTTGATAATCTGAACCTGCCTCTGTACCAGCGAATTATCGATACTTATGAGCAAAACGACCTGACAATTATCGATGGAGTGATCCATATCAACGGTAAACCGGCCAACACCTACATCATCCAAATGGACTACTACTTTGTGATGGGGGACAACCATCACAACTCGGCCGACTCCAGGTACTGGGGATTTGTCCCCGAGGACCACCTCCTGGGCAAGGCAGTTATGGTATGGTTCTCCATCAAACCCGACACCCCTTTCATTGGTGGTTTAAGAAAAGAACGTATCTTTAGGTCCATCAAATAATTAGCATGATGAATATAAGTAAGTTATTGAAACACAAATACTTCAAGTTCGGTATTGCCATCTTAATATATATTCTTTTTGTGATCTGGTTGAAGAATTTCTGGTTCATGCTTGGCATACCTGTGGTGTACGATATCTATGTAAGCAAAAAGGTCAACTGGTCGTTCTGGAAAAGCAGGAAGAAAAAGAACAATGTGATCGTTGAGTGGCTCGATGCACTTATTTTTGCTGTGGTTGCAGTTTCGCTAATCAATATCTTCCTTTTTCAGAACTACAAGATCCCCACCCCCTCCATGGAGGGCAGTCTGCTGGTTGGTGACCACCTCTATGTAAGCAAGACCGCATACGGGCCCCGGACCCCCAATACCCCCCTGGCCATTCCTTTTCTTCCAAACACAGTGCTGGGAGGAAAATCATACCTGGAGTGGATCGATCGACCCTATAAAAGACTAAAAGGATTCAGCAGAGTTAAAAGAGATGATATTGTGGTATTCAATTTCCCCGCTTCCGATACTGTAGCTCTGGAGAAATCGGATCATAAACTGTATGCCAGGGGCAATTTCGATTACTACGACCTGGTTCGGGACGAGTCCTACAACCTGATGCAGACAGACCAGGCCCGCAACAACCGCACACGCCCGATGGGGGTGTATGAAGATTATGTACGCAAGCAGATTGCAGAGAAATATGATGTGGAAACCAGACCGGTAGACCGCCGCGACAACTACATTAAGCGGTGCGTGGCCATTCCGGGTGAGACCCTGCAGGTAATTAACAATGAAGTCTTTGTCAATGGTGAGAAACAGAAGGCATTTGAAGGGATCCAGCGCTGGTACAGGGTAAGAACCAATGGCACTCCCATTAATCCGCGTTCTCTGGAACCTTTTGGAATTGGCAGAGAGGCGGCAGATGTCAGAAACAACCCTAACTATACCTTTCCGACCTCCGGCGAAAATGCGGAGATAATCCGGGCCCTTCCTGGCATTGTCAGCGTAGAGGCTATCAACTTATTCACCGAAGGGCAGTTCGACAGGGATAACTTTCCCCACGATGAGCGGTATCCATGGAACCTGGAATTTTATGGTCCGTTGACCATTCCGGAGAAAGGGACAACCGTGGATATCAATATGGAGACCCTGCCACTCTACAGGCGGATCATTGAGGCCTATGAAGACAATGACCTGACAGTTAAAGATGGCCAGGTCTTCATCAATGGAGAGCCGGCCTCCAGCTACACCTTCCAGATGGACTACTACTTTATGATGGGCGATAACCGACACAATTCGGCCGACTCCAGATTCTGGGGATTTGTTCCCGAGGATCATGTGATCGGAAAACCCCGTCTGATCTGGCTCAGTATGGATAAAGAGTATGGTGGAATCCGCTGGAACAGGATGTTCCGCATTGTCAGAGCCAGAAAGTAAGACCCCTTTGATCTTCCCGGCTCTCTATAACGGACCCGTTAACTATTATGCCAGGCTGGCAAGGCAGCAGGAGATTGTACTCGAACAGTATGACAGCTATTCCAAGCAGACCTACAGGAACCGCTGCATGATCATGGGACCCAACGGAGTGGTTACATTGTCGATACCGATAAAGAGAGAGAGCGGGGTAAAAACCCACCTCCGCAATATCAGGATCGATTACGATTCGAACTGGAACAAGATCCACTGGCGCAGCCTGGTGGCATCGTATGCCTCTTCACCGTTTTTTGAGTATATCGCCGATGAACTCAATCCCTTCTACCACAAGAAATTTGAGTTTCTAATCGATCTGAATCGTCAATTGGTTGAACAGACCATCGGATTTTTGGGTCTGAATATACAGGTAAGTTGCTCGACAGAATTTACCCCCATTTCGTCGGAGCATGATCCCAGGCATTTTATCCATCCCAAAAAAGACCAGGCGGTGGCTGATCCTGGTTTCCTTCCACTGAAGTATCATCAGGTCTTCTCCGACCGCCTGGGATTCCGGTCCAACCTGAGTATCCTTGACCTGATCTTCAATGAAGGTCCGGGTGCACTATCTTATCTGCAGCGTTGTCTCAGAACTTGAACCCAACTGTAAACATCAGGTTGTTGCCATTTATATCGTTGAGAGAGACTTCATTGGCTCCCGGTGCATAGGAGTACATACCATACACTTCGCTATTGCTGGAATGGGAGTAGCTCATATCAAAGTATATCTTCTGGACCCTGATACCAAAGCCCCCCGAATAGACCCAGCTCTCTGCATCGTTCCGAGTATCGGTGAACGGACTCATCAGGTACTGCATCCCGCCTCTTAAATAGAGTGAACTGAGCCGGACCTCGGCCCCTGCCTTCAGGTTATGCGCCACACTGAAGTCCTGGCGAATCCGGTCGTTTTCATCAAAAAACTTATAGTCATATGCATCCAGCCGGGACGCTGAGTAGTCCACATATTCATAGCCAACCGATAGTGTGGCAAATCTGAAAAGGATCATTGATGCATTGGCATTCGCCCTGAAAGGGGTTTTTAGCTTATAATCATAGATCCCATTGGGCGATCCTTCCGAGGCATCATCTATCCCTGAACTGCTGTCCCAATACGAGTTCATATCGGTATACTTCTCATCGGTGAGATGGTAGTATGTGGGCAATTGAAAGGATGCCCCGATCCTGAGCAGCTGAAAAGGCCTCAGGATCATACCGAAACGGGCGGTATAGCCCCATCCCCTGGTACTGTTAAACTCTCTGAACCGAAAACTATCGAAATCCAGCACATGATCGTCATGATCCGTTTCAGAATGGTAGATATCTTCATAGAACCTGACTGCGTGAATCCCCACGGTAGCTCCGAAATAGAGCAGATTGCTGAAATTAAATGCTCCGGAAAGGGAGTACTCCCCAATATAACCGGATTGCTGGGACGAACGATATAGTTGCTGGCCATACCCGTCAAGTTGCATGTCGTGCCAGTACGTTTCTGCAGTCTCATCATAGGGCATCAGGTAGGTATCAAATGCCAGCTGCTCGTAAAAAGGACTCAGATTGTCCGGATCAGCATTGGCATGCCAGGTAAAATCATCCAGCAATGAACTATTTTCGTTTATGCCCCTGATGACGGTATTGTTGTTATAATTGACCAGGGTATTGTACCCAAGGCCATAGGCCGCACTCACGATCCCACTGCTCTTACCGGTTGTTACAGCATTAACCATACCAATGCTCCCCACGTTGAACTTCAACTGTGATTCATCTGCCTGGGTACCCATAAAATCTGAGCTGGTATTGACCCAGTAGAATGAAGGAGAAAAAGAGAATTCTGAAGAGCGGTAGAAACCGAGCCCAGCTGGATTGGTCAATACTGAAGTGAGATCGCTGCCCAATGCGCCGATGGCCCCTCCCTGGGCTGCATACCTGGCTGTACCAAAGGGATTGTACTGGGAATACCTTAGTGCCTGCATCTCGTTCTGGGCATCCAGGGTGAGGATAGAGCCCACAAGTAGCATGGCTATAAATGATAATTTTTTCATAGCAATATCTGTTTTTGTTTCTTAGGAAACCAGGATCCCTTTCAAGATCCTGGAATTGAATGACAGTTTAACGTCTCGATGAACTTCCGGAACTACGGCTCGATGAACCTCCTGAACTACGGCTCGATGAACCTCCTGAACTACGGCTTACAGATCCACTTGAACGGCTCGAGCTCCCTGAGCTCCTGCTTACGGATCCACTTGAACGGCTTCCAGATGAGCTGCTCGGGCGGCTGTATGACTTGCTGCTTCGGTTAGAGCTGCTTGGACGACTGTATGAGGCGTTGCTGCGACTGGGTGTTGCTGAACGGTTCACAGTGGGGGTTCGGTTCTGAGTACCGGACTGTGTATAGCTCCTGTTTTGTGTAGCACTCTTGTTATAGCTAGCCGAAGAACTTGTGCGTGGCTTGCTGTAGCTGGGGGTATAAGTTCCCCGGCGATTGGTTGCATTGCTACTCCTCCTCTGCTGAACATTTGCAGGCTGAGTGGACCTGGTGGTTTTAATAGCACCATTGTTGGTCCGCTGCGCTGCATTGTTGGTATTGGTCCTTACCTGCCTTTGAACACCGTTGGCAGAGTTGCTTCTTACCTGCCTCTGAGTAGCAGTGGCAGAATTGCTTCGCACCTGTCTCTGCGTTGTATTGGCTACACCTGTATTGTTGCGGGTGGCTGTTGCAGCTTTGGTTGAGGCTGTTGTACGGCTCCTGTACCGGGGATCGCCAGCAGTAGATGCCTTGGACCTACCTGCAATCACATTAGATGTCCTTGAATATCCATAAGAGTGCCTGTTATCGAGCCTGCCATAGCGGTAGTTTGCAGAACCGTAGTAGTCGCTCCCGTATCTTCCGGTGTAGTATCCATTATAGAACCCATGATTGTATCCACTCCAGTAGGAACCTCCATAGTATCCGCCGTAGTATCCGCCATAACCCCACGAATTCCAGGGGTCATAATACCCGCCATAACCCATGCCATAATATGAACGATAAGGATATCCGTAAGAGAATCTCATTCCCCAACCCGGGTATCCCCATCCCATACTGATGCCCCAGCTAAACGGACTTCTGGTATACCAATACATATCGGTATAGTAGGGATCATAATAGTTCCAACCATAGTACTCATCCGAGAACCTCCTCAGGTTGGAAGAGTAGTAATAGTCATTGGGATTGGTATAGTAGTTGTAATTATTGACAACTACAGGAGCACCCTCCTGGCCGAACTGTCCCAATGTATCATACTCTATATACTGCTCTGCATAGAGCGCCTCACTCCCTTCCGGAGTATAAGACTCTCCCAGCATTTCAGATTCCTGCTGTAACCTGTATTTTTCATAATCACTCAGGTTCTCATCCACCAGAACCACCGGCTCTGTATAGGCCGGCTCCTGATAAACGGGTTGCATGCTCACGGCTTCCTGGGGAGTCACTACAGCCTGTCTCTCTGTATTGTTGGGATTATAATAGACATCATCATATTCCGAAAAAGCAGTCTGTTTTGTAGAACTACAGGATGCCAGAACAATGGCGGCACTGATTATGGCAAGTGATAAAGTTTTCATGACGTTTCCTCCCGGTATTTTTTGCATCTGGTGTTTTGCCGGATATAAAACAAAGTTCGTGCCAAAGCAGTCAGACACACCATACGATTAAGTGCAATATAATAAATAATCGGAAACGTTGCCTTACCACCCGGGTGTAGAACGGGTCATCTGATGCATGGAGTGATTGTATAGGGGGATGCGGCGGGGTGCATAGGTATTTCCCATCCTGGGATTATCTTCCTGGGTGTAGATCCAAAGCTCATTGAG
>Ga0255368_10123_pt1 | contig 18574 bp, 15 predicted proteins | sample ANMaggSeSYBR01E6_FD_182094 | JGI IMG/M metagenome (GOLD analysis project Ga0255368, IMG submission 182094) | Sediment cell enrichment communities from methane seep in Santa Monica Basin, California, United Staets - ANME aggregate JGI... | ecosystem: Environmental > Aquatic > Marine > Cold seeps >...
TTTTCCCGTTTTCTATATGAACAATTATATCTTTACTTTTGCAACGATATTATTTTACAATCGTAAAATATTATTTAATACACTATTAACAGAGATTATGAAAATTAAGTATACATCATACCTTATACTGCTATTGGGGTTTTTATCATCACAAACTTTTGCTAATTATCCTGATAATGATACAATTACAGAAGACATTACAAATACTGCAAAAGTGTTCACAGCCGATATGGTTTCCGGCGATCTTGATAATAATTACATATTAGACATGCTTGACAGCCTGGTAGAAGCTAAATTTTTCTCTAACTATGAATTTACTGATGATACAAGCATCTTAAATGTCTATAACTTTCCACCTGACTCTATACCGGTTTATAACGATTCAATTCTAATGGAAAGAATTATAGATCTAAATCAGCAATCCATATTTGAATTGGTATTTAACAAGCAGGTAAGAACCTATATCAATGTTTATTCAGTTAAACGTCGTGCATTAGCTTCAAAGGTTTTGGGATTGTCGGAAGTTTATTTCCCGCTATTTGAAGAATACCTTGATAAATATAATATGCCGCTTGAATTAAAATACCTTGCAGTTGTGGAATCTGCATTAAACCCGACAGCCAATTCACGTGCCGGAGCAAAAGGATTATGGCAGTTTATGTACCGTACAGGTCGTGTTTATGGATTAAAATCAAATTCACTGGTCGACGACCGTTTTGATCCTTATAAAGCAACCGATGCAGCTTGCAGGCATTTACAGGACCTATATGACATTTATGGAAACTGGTCGCTGGCACTGGCTGCCTATAATTCCGGTGCAGGAAATGTAAATAAAGCGATTCGGAGAGCTGGGGGAGTTAAAAGTTATTGGGCTGTTTGGCCTTACCTTCCGAGGGAAACACGTGGATATGTTCCTGCTTTTATTGCTGTTATGTATATTATGAACTATGCTGCTGAACACAATGTTTATCCCATTCAACCAGATATCTTTTATGCTGATATTGATACTGTTATGGTAAATGATGTTTTGTCATTTGATCAGATTTCAGAAATGCTTAATGTTCCGATTGATGAGTTGAAGTTTTTAAATCCGGCTTACAAAACAGGCATTATTCCAACTACTGCTGACAATAAATATATCCTGAGATTGCAACATCAATACATTGCTTCTTTTATAGATAATGAAAAAGCATTATATGCTTATAAAACAAAAAAAGGGATAGAAAAAGAGAAGCTTCTGGCTGAAATTAAAAAGGCCAAAGAAAGAAATATACATATTGTAAGGTATGGTGAAAACCTGGGATTAATTGCGCAAAAATACAGGTGTTCTGTCCGTAACCTAAGAAGTTGGAATAACCTGCGAGGCAACACCATTTATCCTGGTCAGAAGCTGGTTGTTTATGGTCCGGGATATTCAGGAAAAAAGGTTGCCTCTACTTCAAAAAGCAGCTCATCCGCAGCTAAACCAACCGATATTTCGGGAAGGAACAAGAATTACCATACGGTCAAAAATGGTGAAAATCTCGGATTGATTGCACAAAAATATAAATGCAATGTTAGTGATCTGAAAAAATGGAATAACCTGAAAGGAAATACCATACAACCCAATCAGAAACTATTGGTTTACGCACCTAAAAAAGAAAAAACAACGCAGGAAATAGCTTATAATAATAACCTTCCGGGAAAATACGTTTACCATACGGTTAAAAAAGGTGATACCTTGTGGGACATTGCTAAACTATATGAAGGTGTTTCAGTTGACCAGATTCTAAAACTAAATAATATTCAAAACTCGAAAAAGCTCAAACCCGGTCAAAAGTTGAAGGTATCAGAAAAAGGGTAAATTCTTTTGTTAATTGTAATCTATTATTTGTACTATTTAGGTGTCTGTCTTTAAGTCTATGATAAATAACAAATTCAAAAAAACGAATACACATATTCCCTCCCGAATCCTCGGGAAGTGATGTAGCGGTGTGTCAATAATAAAAATATTATTCTTTTTTTTGAATTTGACTTACATTACTGACAAACATTTTTTCAGGAAAGTATAAAAATCAAAATAATCCAGCTTTATGAAACGAGTTTTTCAATTGATCTTTTCCATCTTCCTCTTAAGTTTATTCATCTCCTGTGGAAATAATGCAAAAACAACCCATTCCAAATCTTCCGGCAAAACTGCTGAAATGATCGTTGTTACCAATAATGATACTAAATGGGAAGGTCAGGTAGGTGAAACAATAAGGGCTTTCTTTAACCAGGATTATGAAGTATTGCCACAACCGGAACCTCTTTTTGAAATGGCTCACATTTCAATTGCAAAATTTAACAATACCAAGATGTTCCAGGCGCACCATAATATATTCATTATTGATATCGATCCAAATGCCAAAGAATCCACCATTCAGGCCCGAAAAGACGTGTGGGCCAGTCCGCAATATGTGATAAATATAACTGCACCGTCAGAGGAAGATTTTATTACCTTTTTTGAAGAAAAGAAAGAAGTGGTGTTGGGAACTTTGATGGACTCCGAATATGCCCGGTTAATCAGAACATATAAAGGATTTAGAGACAGGGATATCATTAATCCGTTGAAGAAAAGTTTTAAATTATCGATGGAAATACCCGGTGGTTTTTATATTGCAAAACAATTTGCCGATTTTGCCTGGATCAGAAAAGAAACAAAGCACAATAGTCAGGCTTTGATAATTTATACGTATGATTTTGTCGATACGCTGGCTTTTGATAAGTCACGGATTATTTCTTTTAGAAATGCTTTGACAGAAGAATATATACCCGGTCCTTCTGAAGGCTCCTATATGGTAGTAGCTGAAGAATATTCTCCCGCTATTTCTGAAAGAATTGATTTTAAGGGAATGTTTGCAGTGAGGACAAAAGGATTATGGAGACTGGAAGGAGATTTTATGGGCGGACCTTTTGTGAACTACACTTTTGTAGATGAAAAAAGAAATAAAGTGATCACCATTGATGGATATGTTTATGCCCCCAATAAACCAAAACGAGATCTGCTGATTCAAACTGACGCACTCATTCAATCCTTAAAGCTTGTAGATTAGAACATTACAATTTTATTCTAAAAAAATTTTATTTAAAACTTGACAAATGAGTTTTCATATATTATTTTTGTCTGGTTGGTTTAACCAAATAGTTAAACCAATGGATTAAACCACTTGTTTAAATATTATTTGTTGGGATGAGCACAAGCAAGGATACAAATACAGAGCAATCGATTCTTGAAGCAGCGAAAATTGTATTTGTAAAAAAAGGGATGGAAGGTGCAAGAATGCAGGAAATTGCTGATGAAGCCGGAATCAATAAAGCCATGCTGCATTATTATTACCGAAGCAAGGATAAATTATTCGAGGCTGTATTCACAGAGACTTTTTTAAAGCTGGTTCCCAACTTAATTGAGATAGTGAAAACTGATATTTCATTATTTGATAAAATCAGAATATTTGTTGGTAATTATATTGATATCATTAATGAAAATCCTTTGATTCCTGCTTTCATAATTCATGAACTAAACCGTAATCCTGATCGTGTGGTGGAACTCATGCAAAGTTCAGGTATCAATCCAATATTCTTTACCAATCAGGTAGAAAATGAGATTAAAGAGGGTATTATTGAGCCGGTCAATCCGGTGCATTTAATTGTAAATATGCTGGCAATGTGCATCTTTCCATTTGTGGCAAGACCAATCTTACAGGGAATAATATTCAATGAAGACAGACAACAATATGAAAAATTCATACAGGAGCGAAAAAAGGAGGTTTCTGAATTTATTATTAACTCAATCAAGAAGAAATGAAAAAAATATTTTTTACGTTATTCGCAATAGCTATCTTCTTTGGATTGAAAGCTCAGGAAAGTGTAACACTGGACTTATGTTACCTGAAAGCAATTGAAAATTACCCATTAACAAGACAAAAAGAATTGTTACCTGTTTCAAATGAATTGAAAATTAAAAATCTCAATAAAAATTATTTACCTGTAATGATGGTAAACGGACAAGTTCATTATCAATCAGACGTTACCAAAACACCATTCCAGGATGTTTCCATACCAGGAATACCAACCATGCCGACAGTTTCAAAAGACTGGTATAAAATATCACTGGATGTAAACCAGGTAATTTATGATGGCAGTTTAACCGGTCGCCAAAAGGATGTGGAAGATATCAATCTTGAAATTGATCAGCAAAATATAGATATTGAACTTTATAAGCTAAAGGACAGGATCAACCAGATTTATTTTAATGTTTTATTATTACGCGAAAATATCAAGATCATCGAACTACATAGTAATATTTTAACTGCAAAATTGAAGGATGTAGAGAGTGGTATTCAAAATGGGATTATCCTGGCCTCAAATGCAGATATTCTAAAAGCGGAAATAATTCAGATTGAACAAAGTCTCGCAGAACTACATATAGGCATTCAAACTTCCATTGATATTTTAAATGAATTTACTGCAATGGAATTAAATTCAGAAACAGAATTCGAAATGCCTGATATCTCAATTGATGTACAGAATTATTTAAACAGCCGCCCCGAATATCTTCTTTTTACGCTCCAGCAAAATAAACTTGAGGCCTCTAAAAAGGTTCTGGGATCTAAAATTCTACCGCGCCTATCTGCATTTGGCCAGGCTGGATATGGAAGGCCCGGATATGATATGCTGAAAGATCAATTTGATGATTTTTACATGATTGGAGCACGATTACACTGGAATATCTGGGATTGGAACCGCAGTGGTAAGGAGAAAGATATCCTGGATCTTCAAAGTAAAATTATCAATACCCAAAAAGAAACATTTGATAAAAATATCAGGATCGACCTGCAAAATAAAATTGCAGAAATCAGGAAAATTGAAGAGATGATCAGCCGGGACATTCAAATTATAGAATTGCGTGAAAAAATTTCAAAAGCAACTTCTTCTCAGCTTGATAATGGTGTGATAACCTCCACCGATTATTTAACGGAAATAAATGCAGAATCCAGATCAAAACTCGACTTACAAGCTCATAAGATTCGAATGGTTAAAGCCAAATTAGATTATAAAGCAACAATAGGGAATTTATAAAAAATTATGAAGTAATAAAATTCATCGATATGAAAACAAAATATTTAATTTCAATTATAGTAATAGTTTTTGCATCTTGCACCGGGAAAAAGGATCTGTCAGATGCCTACGGAAATTTTGAAGTTGATGATATCATTATTTCTGCTGAAGCAAATGGTAAACTTTTGTTATTGAATGTGGAAGAAGGGAAAAAAATAAATGCTAATGAGCTCGTTGCTATAATTGATACCATTGATTATGTATTAAAGCGTAAGCAATTAAAAGCTCAAAAAAAAGCCATCTCGTCACAAATTGAAAATATTCAATCACAAATTGATGTGCAGGAACAACAAAAGAAAAATTTATTTATTGATAAAGAACGGATTGAAAAACTGTTAAAAGATGGTGCGGCAACCAAAAAGCAGTTGGACGATATTAATGGACGAATTGAACTTGTAAACAGCCAAATAGCTTCTATTAAAACACAAAATGTATCGGTAATTTCGGAACTGGAAGTAGTTAATACACAAATCTCCCAGGTTGAGGAATCGATCAATAAATGCAATATTAAAAACCCTGTTGAAGGGATTGTTTTAGAGAAATATGCAGAAGAGAATGAGATTACAACTTTTGGAAAACCTTTGTATAAAATTGCAGATATGCATGAAATGATCCTAAGGGTTTATGTGAGTGGAAGTCAATTGCCACAAATTAAAATTGGCCAGGAAGTAGAGGTGCTGATTGATAAGGATGCCAAATCAAACACAAAATTTTCTGGAATAATTAGCTGGATATCAGAAAGTGCAGAATTTACCCCGAAAATTATACAAACAAAAGAAGAACGGGTGAACATGGTTTATGCTGTTAAGGTGAAGGTACAAAATGATGGTAGCTTGAAAATAGGCATGCCTGGTGAAGTTAATTTTTAATTTTAGAATTATTAATTTAAAACAATGTATATGAAAAAGATCACAACAAAAATTTTACTGTTAGTTACAATTTTATTTGTTTCAGGAAATTTACTGGCACAGAATTTCACAACCGATGATATTTTAGGTTATTGGTTAAACGAGGAACAGGATGGCAAGGTTAATATTTACAAGGAAAATGGTAAATATTATGGTAAACTTATTTGGCTTAAAAACCCGATTGATGAAGAAACGGGAAAACCAAAACTGGATAAACATAATCCCGATGATGAACTAAAAAAAAGGCCTACAAAAGGAATCATTTTAATGTCAGATTTTGAATACGAAGAAGATGGTCTTTGGGAGGAAGGTGATATTTATGATCCGAAAAACGGAAAAACTTATTCCTGCTATATGAAACTGGAAACAATGGATCAACTCAAAGTTCGTGGGTATATTGGAATTTCACTTATTGGTCGAACAACATACTGGACACGGACTACAGAATAACTCATGAGAGATTTCTCGGTATTAATTAATCAGGTCTCAAAAAATTATGGAGATGTAAAAGCCATAGAAAACATTTCTTTTTCGGTGAAGAAGAATGAGCTCTATGGTTTAATCGGACCTGATGGATCGGGGAAAACAACAATCTTCAGAATACTTACCACCCTTTTGTTACCTAACACAGGTCGAGCTACTGTTGAAGGATTTGATGTGGTCAAAGATTATAAGGCAATCAGAAAAATCTCAGGGTATATGCCCGGAAGGTTTTCATTGTACCATGATCTTTCTGTGGAAGAAAACCTGCAATTTTATGCAACGATTTTCGGCACTACTATTCAGGAGAATTATGATTTAATAAAAGATATTTATATCCAGATTGAGCCTTTTAAAAATCGTAAAGCCGGAAAATTATCAGGTGGCATGAAACAAAAGCTGGCATTATCCTGTGCATTAATTCATAAACCAAAAGTGCTCTTTCTGGATGAACCAACTACAGGGGTAGATGCTGTTTCGAGGAAAGAATTTTGGGAGATGCTTAAAAATTTACAACAAAGGGGAATAACCATCATCGTTTCCACTCCCTACATGGATGAAGCGGCTCTTTGCGATAAGGTAGCATTGTTGCAAAAAGGTAAAATTTTAAGCATTGATGAACCTGAAAAAATTGTTCAGCAATATGAATATCCTTTATATCAGGTTATAAGTGATGATATGTATTCATTGATTGCTGATTTAAATGATTATCCTGATGTGATTTCAGCTCACCGCTTCGGGGATGTCATCCATTTCGCTACAAATCAAGAAGTTAAAAACGAAACCATACACGGATTTTTAGCTGATAAAGGGCATCAACATATTGAATTTAAAAAGATCACTCCAGATATTGAAGACTGTTTTATGGCTTTAATGAAGAATGAAAACTAATTCTGAAAATATCATAATAAAGGTTGAAAACCTGGTAAAAAAATTCGGTGACTTTGTGGCCAATGATAATCTGTGTTTCAATGTTGACGAAGGTGAAATATTCGGGTTTTTGGGTGCCAATGGAGCAGGCAAAACTACTGCCATTAAAATCCTTTGCGGATTATCAGCACCTACTTCAGGGAATGTTGAAGTTGCAGGGTACGATGTTTATAAACAAACCGAGAAGGTTAAAAAAAATATTGGCTATATGAGTCAGAAGTTTTCCCTTTATGAAAACCTGACCATTAAGGAGAATATCCGATTTTTTGCAGGTATTTATGGTTTGTCTGGCAATGTAATTAAAGAACGAATGAATGAATTACTGGAAAGTCTGCAAATCACACATTTGAAAGACACACTAATTTCCTCATTGCCATTGGGCTGGAAACAAAAGCTTGCATTTTCGATTGCCATTTTTCATAAACCAAAAATTGTATTTCTGGATGAGCCCACTGGAGGTGTAGATCCCATTACCCGACGTCAGTTTTGGAATATGATTTACGAGACCGCCAGAAGTGGTATTACAGTATTTGTTACTACACACTATATGGATGAAGCAGAATATTGTGATCGGGTTTCGATTATGGTTGATGGACGCATTGATGCTTTAGATACACCTTCGGTTTTGAAAAAGACATATGATGCAAAAAATATGGATGAAGTGTTTTTGAAGTTGGCGAGAGGATAGCTGAAAAAGAAGTTAGTATTTAGATTTTAGTAGTTAGACCATAATAAAACTAAGTAAATGCACAATTATAAAAAATTAATTGTAGGGCAAAAAGCAGTTGAATTAGCTGTAGAGGTTTACAACAAGACAAAGAGCTTCCCGGAGGAGGAAAAATTTGGAATGACGATTCAGGCTCGAAAAAGTGCATGTTCTATTGCTAATAATATTGCCGAAGGCTCCAGAAAAAGTTCGAAAAAGGACTTCAATCGTTTTCTGGAAATTTCAGATGGATCATCTGCAGAATTAAACACTCAAATGATCATATCTAAAATGGTTGGGTACATTACCGAAGATGAACTTGAATTTTTCGAGATCCAAATTGATGAAATTCAGCGGATGATAAAAAGCCTAAAAGAGAAAAAATAAAGCCACCCATGGGGATGCCCGCCTGAACGTATTCGGGCAGGCCTGTGGCATAATATCTAAGCACTAACTATTAAAGTAATTAGCTTTTAGTAGTAAGTATTTAGATAAAAATATTAGGATATATACAATGCATAATTTTAAAACTAAAGGCTTGGGAACAATTAATTTAACTTGCTATAAAATCTATAAGGCGATTGATTATTTCCCAGTTGTAAAAAATCTAAAGTCTAATATCTAAATACTAATTACTTAAAAACAATGAAACAATTTTTGGGTTTCGTAAAAAAAGAATTTTACCATATCTTCCGGGATATTCAGACAATGCTGGTTTTGTTCGGTATCCCGATAGCCCAATTATTAATCTTCGGTTATGTTGTTACAAATGAAATTAAAGATATTAAAATTGCAATCTACGATCAGTCGAAAGATGATGTAACGCTGCAAATTTCAAATAAGATCATTTCTTCTGGATATTTTATACTGGAAAAAGATCTGGATCACATCTCCAATATTGAAGATATATTTAAAGAAGGTGATGTTAAAGAAGTAATTGTTTTTGAGCCCGATTTTGCCAAAAATCTGCAGCGGGAGGGGGTTGCCAATGTGCAACTTATAGCAGATGCTTCTGATGCCAATACTGCCAATTTGATCGTGAACTATACGAACGGAATCCTAATGGATTATATCCAAAAGGAGAATCAGTTGGTTAACCAACCTTTGCAAATAGACACAGAGGTCCGAATGGTATTTAATGAAGGTTTAAAAAGTGTTTATATGTTTGTCCCGGGTACTATGGCATTAATCCTGATGTTAGTATCAGCCATGATGACCTCTATTTCAATAGCGCGTGAAAAGGAAATGGGAACTATGGAAGTTTTACTGGTTTCACCATTAAAACCAGTACAGATAATTGTTGGGAAAGTGATCCCTTATGTAACTTTAGCATTTGTTAACGCAATTACCATCATTCTTATAGGATATTTTGTGTTTGGAATGCCATTAAAAGGAAGCATTTGGTTATTACTCTTTGAAAGTTTCCTATTTATTAGCATGGCTTTGTCTTTGGGAATTTTCATTTCAACCATGGCCAAAAGCCAACAAGTTGCCATGTTTATTTCAATATTTGCCTTAATGCTGCCTACGCTGTTGCTGTCAGGTTTTATTTTTCCCATAGAAAACATGCCCGTACTACTTCAATGGTTAAGTCATTTAATGCCCCCAAAATACTTTATCATCATTATCAAAAACATTATGCTGAAAGGAACAGGGTTTATGTACATATGGAAAGAGACACTAATATTAACTGGCATGATGTTGTTTTTCATTGCATTGAGTGTGAAGAAATTTAAAATACGATTAGAATAATTAATTGATTTAAGAAATTTGAAATAAAAACCAATACTAAATACTTCGTACTAAACAAATGCGCACAATACTATACATCATACAAAAGGAATTTATTCAGATTTTCAGGGACAAAACCATGCTGCCTGTAATATTTATTGTTCCCATTATTCAGTTAATTGTACTTGTTTATGCTGCCACACTTGAAATGAAGCACATCGACATGATAGTGGTAGATAATGACCTTTCTACTGTCTCCAGAAAACTGATTAGTAAATTTGACGGATCACCATTTTTTTATGTAAACAGTGCCACATTTAATATAAAAGAGGCTGAGCATCAGATAACAGCTGATAATGCGGATATAATTTTAAATATTCCCGTAGGATTTGAAAAGAAATTATTGAAAGAAAATAAATCATCTTTGCAACTTCAGATCAATGCCATAAATGCAACTGCAGCCGGATTAACCAATGCTTATGCAAATTATGTTTTGGCGGATTTTAATAAAAATATCATTATTGAATATATTCATAGCATCGCTCCCTCACCCCGAAAGACAATTAATGTAAACTACTCATTCTGGTATAATCCGGAACTAAATTATAAGATTTACATGCTTCCGGGAATTCTTGTTATTCTTGTTACCATCATAGGAATGTTTCTGGCTGCGTTGAATATTGTTCGGGAAAAAGAAATGGGAACTATTGAGCAAATAAATGTTACGCCCATTGCGAAATACCAGTTTATTTTTGGCAAGCTGTTTCCCTTTTGGGTTATTGCCATGTTTGAACTGGCTTTTGGTTTAACAATTGGAAAAATATTATTTAACATTCCGATGGAAGGTAGTTTATTGCTGCTTTTCGGTTTTACAAGTATTTATTTGATTGTTGCTCTAGGTATTGGATTATTTATCTCCACATTGGCAAATACCCAACAGCAGGTAATGTTTATTGTTTTCTTTTTTATGCTGACTTTTGTTTTGATGAGTGGTATTTTTACACCAACTGAAAGTATGCCTAAATGGGCTCAATTTGTTAATATTATAAACCCTTATACTTATTTTATGCGGGTGATCAGGATGGTATTGTTGAAAGGTTCAGGCTTTTGGGATATTTTCAAAGAAATAGTTTCTTTACTAATTTATGGGACAATTATTCTAAGTTTGGCTGTTTGGAGATATAGAAAGACAGTTTAATTCCCCATCATATCATCATTATTATCTTCAAAGCGGTTTTCCTTTGCCAGGTTCCCAAAGCTAAATCTTAACAAACCCATTGCATATGATACTGTTGGCTTATCCTGTGTAAAATATGTGGTTATATCTTTTACAGCAACTCCCAGTTCCCACGAAAAACTCTCATTGTTAAACGGGAAAAAAGAAATTCCCATTGGAATATTGGTTCCGGTAGCTCCACCACTAACTACGCCAGCAGAAACCCTGACCCATTTTACTGGAGTAATTCTGGTTCCCAAGCCAACAATTACTTTATCGTATGATCCGGGTACATCATTTATAGGTAAATACATTTCTGTTCCAAATTCAAATTTATTCTTTAATAGGTAGGAAGCACCAGCCCTGAAGTTCATTGGCAGTTCAGTTTCTTTATTTTCCAATCCTTCCCATTCACCCCATTTCATGTCATTGGCCGATAAAGTCTCCTGAAGTTCAAATATGTTATAATTGTCAATACCACCAGTTTCCAGGTCTGATAATAAGGCACTTTCACCTTTGTATACATTTCCATCCCAATTTATTTTTCCAAAATCAGTCAACGACACCGCAATCCGTAAATTTTTAAACAGTAATACCGAGAGCCCAAAGTCAAGGCCCCACCCTTTTCCAACAGCCTGGTATTCATTATTATTTATTTTGGATGGTGAATCTGCATCGTAATCAACTCCTATTGTAGGATTTAAAGCAGAAAATGCTCGTAATACACCATCTTTATATGTATAATTAAAAACACTATAGCCTTCAATATATTTAAATCCCACACCCCCGTAAATTGAAAAATTCTTTCGGTTTATTATACTTCTTCCATAAGAAAAATTATACTCCCTGAACCATAAAACCTCAAGACGGGTTCCTTCAAATAAATCGGTTACTTGCTTAGGATTAAATGAAAGGCCAATTGTATCACCTGATTCAAAATCAACAATCAATGTATCAAAATAGGAAGCATTGTACCCATTGAACAATATATCTGCACTTTCTTCATTTAAATTTGAATCCCACATCATACGTTCTCTTATTGTAATGCCAAATCCACCTACCTTTTCATCCTGAAATGAAATTCCAACACCACTGACATTGGCTTCCATTTGCAATTTTGTATCAGTAAAATTACTTACTGCATCCTGCCTTTCTGTATCAGTAAATCTTTTATTTGTATTAAACAAATCATTTACAACTGCCCGTTTTAGTGGTTCAGAATAAATAGAAACAGCACTTTCGCCAAATCCAATGTTCATTACATGATTGTTTCGTTTCCACCCTAGATTTGCAGGATTTAAGCCAACACATTGGTAGTCTGTAACAACAGAAGTGCTATAACCTGCTCCTGTTACGGTAAATGCACCGGATTGCGTTTGAGCCAAAGATCCAATTGAAAGAATCATCAGATAACAACCAGCAATAAGTGTAATGTATACTTTCATTTTCAATTTATTTTATTTTCAACCAGATAATAAAACACATCTAACTTAAACAGTCAATTAGCGTATAAACAAATTATTCGTTTTTAAGAAGATCAGATAATAATCTAAATCAGTTAATAAATTTTTACTACTTTAGTCGTAATTGGTTTCGAATTTTTGGTTTATATGCTTTATAAAATTGCCAATATATCTTTATTAATTTCCATTTTGCTACTAGTTTTTTTTTCATGTACAAAAAATGAGAAGAAAGTTAAAAGTGTTCAAGTAGCAACGGTGGAATCAAGGGATGTAATTCTAAAACGTATCCTTGCTGATCGAAAACTAATTGCCACAACTGATTATAATTCAACCAATTATTATGTGTATCGCGGAGAACCCATGGGATATCAATATGAGATGTTAAAATCCTTTGCAGATTTTCTTGGAGTAAACCTTGAAATAAAGATAAATAATGATCTGAATGCCAGTCTTAAATGTATTAATGAAAAAGAATGTGATATAATCGCATTAGGACTAACTGTTACCAAAGATCGCTTTAAGTTTGTGGATTTTAGCAGCCCATTAAATCAAACAAGGCAAATGTTGGTGCAGCGCAAACCAGACAATTGGAGGAAAATGGCAACCATGGATGAAATTGAGTCGAAACTTTTACGAAACACTCTTGATCTGGCAGGTAAAATCATTCATATTCAAAAAAATACAATATTTAAGTCTAGGTTACAAACCTTATCCGATGAAATTGGCGCAGATATTTTTATTGTGGAACACCCTAATGCAACTGTGGAAGAATTAATTGACATGGTGAATAAAGGAGAAATTGAATATACGATAAGTGATGAATACATTGCATTAGTTAACCAGAAGTATTATCCAGACATAGATACAAAAACTCCGGTAAGTTTTCCTCAAAACATTGCATGGGCTGTAAGGAAGGGAGCGACAAATCTTCTGGATACTATGAATTACTGGTTAGAAGATTTTAAAAAAACACGAACATCAGCTTTCCTATATAATAAATATTTCAAAAACTCACGAAGTATAAATTACGCCCGTAGCGAATACCACTCAGTATCAGGAGGTAAGATATCCCCATATGATAAATTGATTAAAAAGTACAGCGAATTAATTGATTGGGATTGGCGTCTTTTAGCTTCACTGATTTATCAGGAATCAAGATTTTACCCTGAAGCCCGGTCATGGGTTGGGGCATTTGGGCTAATGCAATTAATGCCCCATACCGCAAAAAAATATGGAGTAGACACCCTTTCACCACCAGAAGATCAAATTAAAGCCGGTGTTAAGTTTATTAAGTTACTTGATAAACAATTTCTCAATAAAATTGAAGATAAAGAAGAACGGACAAAATTTGTCCTTGCATCTTATAATGCTGGTATTGCTCATGTTTACGATGCCAGAAGGCTAGCCGAAAAATATGATAAAGACCCTAATCTTTGGAATGAAAATGTTGACTATTATTTATTAAATAAATCCAAACCGGAATATTACCAGGATTCTGTTGTAAAATATGGTTATTGTCGAGGTTCAGAGCCATATAATTTTGTTTATGATATTTTAGAACGATATCACCATTATCAAAATACAATCGTACAATAAAGCTTTCAATTAGCTTATCCATTGTATTTTTCAATTCACTTTTTTTAACTCCCGCTATACTTATCATTTTATAATAACCAAAACACATATTTTCCGTACAATGAATTTGGTATAGATAAATAATTAATTCTGAATAAAAAAAAACAATGAAAAACAAGTTGATATGTTTGGTTATTCTGCTGGTTCCAATGCTTAGCATTGCACAATTGCAGGACTCAACAAAAACAAACCTTAAGAACAATAAGCTGGCTAACAATTTATATAACGAAAGCCTTACTCTGTTTGAAGCACAAAACTACGCTGAAGCAATTACGATGATCAATAAGGCAATTGCCTTAAATCCCGAATTTGCAAAAGCATATTACAACCGTGCCAGTTACTATTTGCAAATGGACAATTTAGATGAAGCTATTATTGACTATACAACCTCTATAAAATTAAATACCAGTGCATTATCATATACAGGAAGGGGCTATGTCTATTTAATAAAAAGCAATTACGATAATGCCTTGAAGGACTTTTCATCTGCAATTGTGAGTAATCCGGAATATGCCCAGGCATATTATTACAGGGGCTGTACCCATGCTATGAATGACAACTTATCACAAGCACTGGTTGATTATGACAGGGCCATTGAAATAAAGCCTGATTTCGCTGCAGTATATAATGAAAGAGGTAGCATTAACCTACAACAGAACAAGCTGGAACTTGCTAAAAATGACCTTACAAAGGCCATCACTTTTGATCCGGCTTTAGCAATAGCATATTGTAACCAGGGAAAAGTTGCAGAAATGGAGAAAAAATACGAATCGGCCCTGGAATACTTAACGGCTGCCATAAAAATTAAACCCGATTATTATGAAGCCTTAAATATTCGTGGAAAAGTGAAACACCAGAATGAGGATTTTGAAGGAGCTGTTGAGGATTACAATAAAGCCATAGAGATCAATGCTGACTTTGCTTATGCGCTGAACAACAGGGGAAATGCAAAATATATGCTTGGAGACTTATCGGGAGCTATTTCAGATTTTTCTTTAGCTATCGAGATCAATCCAGATTATGGTGAAGCTTATTTAAACAGAGGGGTGGTAAAAGAAATGCAACGTGATGAAAAGGGTGCATGCCGCGATTGGTCAAATGCTGCAGAGTTGGGAATAACAGCCGCCCTAAATTATACAAATAATCAATGTGAATAATCGCCTAATGATTGCAATATGAAAACATTAAGATATACTTTTTTACTTCTGCTAATTTTTAGCTTCCTGCTTAAAGTAGGATTTTCTCAGAGTGTGGGTTTTACCAAATACAATTTCCCAAACAATAGAGATGCGCTGAGCAATGCAATGGCCAATATAAAATCAGGCGATAAGTATTATGATGAAGGGCCAGGTATATACCGACTGGCAATAGATGAATATTTAAAAGCCAACAAGTTTAATCCTGACAATGCTTTACTAAACTATAAAATTGGTCGATGTTATTCATTTGACAATGATAAAAGCGAAGCCATCAAATACCTGGAAAATGCCATTAAGCTGGATGCAAGAATTAGCCTTGACATGGAATATAATGATGTGAATTACTTGTTAGCCAAAGTTTATCATTTAGATTACCAATTTGATAAGGCAATTGAAAAATATCTGGCCCATAAAAATTCTCTATCCCCTGAACAATTGGCAAAAGAAAACGAAACAATCGATAAAAGAATTAATGAATGCGAAATGGCCAAAGAATTGGTAGCAAACCCCATCAGGGTATTTGTTGATGACCTTGGTGAAACAGTAAATTCAGCTTATCCGGACTATAAGCCATTAGTTGTTCCGGACGAGATGATGATCATGTTTACCTCTTCCAGAGAAAACACAACTGGAGGAAAAAGAGATCGGGATTCTTATTATTTTGAAGATATTTATGTTACGTATTATGAAGAGGGGAAGTGGACGCTTCCTAATAACAACTATGATCTAAACAGCAGTAATCATGATGCAACTGCAGGTATATCCTCCGATGGATCAATTTTATATGTTTATAAATCTTCGGGAGGGAATCATCTTTATCAGAGTTTTTTAACAAACGATTTTTATGCGCTGGCTGAAAAAATGCCCAATAATATCAATGACGGATTTAAACAATCATCAGCCTCATTAACATTTGATAAAACAACTTTGTATTTTACCAGTATCCGCGAAAGTGGCTATGGTGGACAGGATATATATTTTAGTAAATTAGATGGAAAAGGCCGCTGGCAAGATCCATTGAACATTGGAGCAACCATAAATACGCCCTATGATGAAGAAGGTGTATACATCACGCCAGATGGTAAAAATTTGTATTTCAGTTCAAAAGGACATAATTCTATGGGAGGATTTGATATTTTTAAATCGGAGTTTAACGATGGAAAATGGTCGAATCCGCAAAATATGGGCTATCCAATTAATACACCAGATGATGATGTATTTTTTACAATGGCAGCAAGTGGACAGCGTGGCTATTATTCATCTAAAAAGAAGGATGGTTTTGGCGGGCAGGATTTGTATATTATTACATTTTTAGGTGCTGCAAAACCGATGGTCTTGAATACAGAAAACATACTATTTGCATATCTTGAAAAAAGTGCGATGCCAAAACCAGCTCCTAAAATCGAACAAAATACCATTTTATCAGGGGTCATCCTGGATGCAGATAACCTGACACCATTACAGGCTACAATAGATATCATTGACAATTCTAAAAATGAATTGATGGCCAGTTTTGAATCAAACAGTACGAGTGGTGCATATCTGATATCATTAAAACCCGGGATGAATTATGGCATTTCCGCAAGCAAAAAAGATTATTTATTTCATTCTGAAAATTTCGATATTCCTGAAAATGCTGTCGCTAAAAAAATTCAGAAAGATATTTTATTAAAAAGACTTGAAGTTGGAATTAAGATTGTCCTAAACAATATTTTCTTTGACTTTAATAAAGCTACTTTAAGAACTGAATCGATAGCTGAATTGGATCGTTTAAATAAATTAATGACCGATACGCCTTCATTGAAGATAGAAATATCTGGTCATACAGATAATGTGGGTTCTGCATCCTATAATCAGAAACTATCAGAAAGCAGGGCAAAAGCTGTTGTTGATTACCTTGAGAAGAAAGGTGTGGATCCTTCGAGAATGGAATTTAAAGGATATGGATTCGAGCAACCTGTTGCCTCTAATAAAACAGAAGAAGGCAGGCAGCAAAATAGAAGGACTGAATTTAAGATACTTGGGAAATAAATCATACTATCAAAAAAATCCTTCTCAAAATTGAGAAGGATTTTTACATCTGATAATTTGTTGAAAGTATATTGAATTGTTATTTAAATTCTTTTCTAATTATCTCTAACCAGAGATCAATGCGTTGGTCTGTCAACTCTTCCTGATTATCCTGATCAATGGCAAGGCCATAAAAGTATCCGTCTTTAATTCCCTCAGAATCAGTAAAGTCATACCCATCAGCGGACCACTGGCCAACAATTTTTATGTTACGTTTTTCAAACTCTTCCTGGAATACACCCAACCCATCCACAAAATGATGTGGATATAACAACTGGTCGCCCAATCCATAAAAAGCAACTATTTTTCCACTTGTATCAATTCCATCCAGTAATTTAAAAAAGGCGTGCCATTTATTTGAATCATCAGCATCTTCCCAAACATGTGAACCAACAGTAGATCCTCCAATGATCCAATTATCACATTCGTTGAGAATTTCTTTTGTGGTATGAATGATAGATACCTTAACAATTTCATTATCATTGAAACGTGAAGCTATTTTGTCACTACTTTCATCTACGTTACCTGCTTCAGGCCAGAATATTAAGGCAGTTTTTTTCATTTTATCTGTTTTTTTAAAATGATTCGCAAAGGTATATAATTTAATACGACACCCATGATAATCAATGATTAATCTTTTAATAATTTTTTAAATAATAATCGCATGCATCATTTATAGTTTGCTGAATAGGTATAAACTGAAAATTCAATTGATCAACGATCTTTTTATTTGAATACTCATAAACATTTATTGCAGTATTAGCTGTTTCTTTAGTGATCAGTGGTTTTGAGCCACTTAGTTTTCCTTTTATGTGCTCAAACCGCCAAACAATTTCGCCCATCCACCTTGAGGCTTTATAGGGTGGCGGTGATTTCCCTAATTTTCTGGATATCAGTTCAAACAGATCTTTATAGAATAAATTTTCAGCTGATACTACAAAACGTTCACTCGAAATATCACTATCAACAAGTATAATCATTGCTTTCACAACATCCCGAACATCCACATAACCATTAATACCAGAGGTGTAAAATTTTAATCCTTTTAAGATGGTGGCTATCAGCTTTCCTGACCCACTGTTTATCTCACCAGGTCC
>Ga0255368_10098_pt1 | contig 18446 bp, 15 predicted proteins | sample ANMaggSeSYBR01E6_FD_182094 | JGI IMG/M metagenome (GOLD analysis project Ga0255368, IMG submission 182094) | Sediment cell enrichment communities from methane seep in Santa Monica Basin, California, United Staets - ANME aggregate JGI... | ecosystem: Environmental > Aquatic > Marine > Cold seeps >...
TTCATGCCGCTTGCACGCAGATCATCCGCGGTCACGACCACAACCAGCCTTTCGGAATGCTTCTTTGAGATGTGGTCCCACAGATCACCGGAAGCAAGAGGGCGGTGCATCTTGCATACCACGATGGGTTTTGCCCCTTCGTCCTGTATCGCCAAAGGCAATCTCGTTTCATCATCGCGAAATCCGTTCCCTGCATCGTCGAGAACCACCATATACGCACGAGGATCGTCATCTTCAAAGGAAAGTAGAACCGGGGCGTCTGCGGTGGGTCCTGTAAACCCTCTGCAACGCCCGATTCGGTAAACCATCCGGTCTTTATCCATATCCCTACGGTCTGATGAATATGGGAAAAGCTCCAATTCAGCATTTGAGTGAAGGAGGACCTTCGGAGGAATTTTATCGATATTCTTCAACTGCGGCGAAACCACAGTGATACCGGTTGCAGTGCGCATAAAATCCGCTAAAAGAAGTGCACCTCCAGGTTTTGCGGTCATGCGTGTCCCGGAGTAAAGTTTCCAGTTTAGCCCCGCATCTTCCGGGTTTGTGGGCCATTGCAGCCAGTCAATGCAGACATCCCCGGTAACAACGATTGTGGGGTTCTTACTTTCCATGCTTTCTACTCCTTTGCATTATGATTCATACCTATAGCGTTTACAATCAGATAAATTCATCTGCGTTCTCTCGTTCATGCACCAATCAACGGGTCAGATCCCTCAATGGAATCCCGGAGTTACTGCAGGGATGTCTGACCACGGCTCTGCATAGTCTGTCTGTCCCACCATACATCGAAACCATGCTCGGTCAGATCGTTGTGGAGCTGCTCGACGAATGGCTCATCATCGGCACGCGCGTATTAGATGAAAATTTCTGCCATTTGATCCCCTTCAACTGGTTCGTTAAAGGAGATTGTGATGGTTGTTTTTTCTGCCTTATGCCTTCTCTCAAATCTGTAGGATCATTTTCCAAATCTTCTACAAGTATGTTCCAAGGGACGCTTGATCACGGTCTAAAAGTAAGATTAAAAAAATGCGGTAGGAAACAAAACAGGAATTACTGGTTGATGGCAGATTAATGTTTTGATAGGGACTACACAAATTGGTTTAATTGTTATTGGTTTTCAGTGGATATTTGAAAGGCAGGTTTGATTACCTTTCCATCAGCTTCAATTACACTCAAAATTATATTACATTTTCCTATAACCGTTGACCATATACCGGTTTTACCCGTTTATTTTCGATATAATACTGCACTACTTCCTCTAATTTCGATAAGCTGGGACCCGGTACGTTTTGCAAGTTCCTCAGAAATAGCCTTGCGGTCCATATCTCCCAGTGCAGATTTTAATATCTTTACCTTTACCAGTTTATTTTGTTTCAACTGCCTGAGCAGTTCCTCGATCAGCGAATCAGTAACACCGTTCTTTCCTATGTTCAATAAAGGTGTTAAGTGGGCAGCATCACGTTTTAGATTATATATATCCATTTTCATCCAAACCACAAAAAAATAAATCAAAACTTAAAGGAATCCCTTGATGATCTTGGACGCTTTTTCCAGTTCCAATAATATCAGGCCAAGACCCGCATCAGGGGTTGTAAGTACGATTAATAGTGCCTTTGGGCCCGCACCTGTGGCAATAAGCTTTCCATGTTCTGATTCCACTATAACCCTTTCCGGGATACCTTTACCTAACTCAGTAGTAGCAGTCTCTGCTGCACCCAGCATGGTAGCCGACATTGCCGCAAAAGTCTCTGCATGTTGTCCTATGGGCATAATTGCCTTCATGAGAAGTCCATCCCTGCTGGCAGCGGCGCTGGCTTCGACTCCGCCTACTTTTTTCAAGTCAGTAAGCACTTTCTCCAATGCCTCCAAAGTCGAATCCATCCGTTATGCACCTCCTGTTATTTTTTCAACCAGCAGTTCAAAAGCTTCAAAAACTCCTTTCTTCTCTGTAGCTATTGCTGGGATTATAGGTACATCTTCTGGTATATTAAATTGACTACGTATATTATCCACTGACATAGCGCCGGGAATATCCTGCTTATTGGCAATGATCACATAGGGAAGTCCGTATCCTTTAGTGATTTCCAGCATCTGTTTTGCCCTGATAAAGTCTTTGGGCGCGGTAGAGTCCACTATCAGGAATATCCCCATGGCTTCACCGCTTATCATCTTTATAATAGGATCGAACCTCTCCTGGCCCGGTGTTCCGAATATATCTGCACTGAAGCCCTTATGGTCAATATGTCCATGGTCAAGGGCAATGGTAGTTCCCAGCCGATCCACCGAGATAGCCCTGGTAGACAGTGAATGAACAAACGTAGACTTGCCAGCATCAAAGGGTCCTGTTACCAGTATCTTCGGGATGTATATCTTGATACCACCAGGTCTTAGCACCCTGAACAGCATGGACTGTTCCTTATAATCTGCCCAATCAGCCTTTAACACACCAAAATACTGGCCGAAAATGACACGTTCGGCAATACCGCCAACGGTGATGACCGAATTGAAAATTTCATCCTTGATAACCTTGATGGTTGATTCCGAATATGGCCAGGCAGTGAAGTTGTAAATGATTACATGGTCATGCAACATTGCAAACTTATTCCATAATTTAATGGCTTTCAATGTATTTTCTTCACCACAAAGATCCATGATGGTAGAAAGTGAACCAACCATGATGACGGATTTCTTAGGTACATCCTTCATGACCTGAATAATAATTTCATTCATATTTTCAATATTCTCAGGGTCGGAAACAATATATTTTTCATCAGAAAGGTCCCCTACCAGGGACGAATATGCATCGATAATAGTCAATTTGTCTTCAAATTTCCGGATGCTCCACCCGAACTCCGTGAAATAGTCCTTCATCAGGCCGGGGTTTGAACTGGATGTAATATATACACACGAAATGTCTTTAGACAGGTTATGGTACAGTGCCTGCATACCGAACACATCACCTTCAACCCCTGGGTGATTAAAGTATACCATGGATTTACCTGCAGGAATACCGTCTCCCAGAAATTTATCCAGTTTGGGTATACCTGTTTCCACCAACCTAATCACCGCCAATTAAGACCAGGTCAGCCCCATTAATAGTATATTCGTACCAGGGGGATGGTTTTTGTCCCATTCCCACAACCCTGATAAAATGGTCATCATTCTCTTGTTTCACTTCAATAACACCATCAAAAAGCTGCTTCAAAGTGGCGATGGCCTGGTCGTCGTGCATACCATCCTCAACCAGATAAACACCAATGGCTCCTGCAGCTTTTACCCTGCCTGTAAATACATGCAGGAATCTAAACACGGTCTGGATGTTGGAGTACATCAGCATGGTAGAAAGTGAATTGATACACAATCTGGTCTTTCGGATATTCTTTTTCATCCAGAAATCCTCAAGGAACTGACTGATCTTAACCCCGATACCTGTTAGGTCGACCGGACTGGATGCCCTCTTGATATTAATAGTATCGGCTGTGGGCACGCCCAGGGTCTTGGTGACACAATCCACAATGCCAATGTGTTCCAAAGGTATTTCCAGATTATTGTATTCGAACCATTGTAGCACGTTTTCCCCGGGTTCACGGGTAGTGACTATTACGGCTGCTTCCCCCTCCTTTAACCCATTAAAAACAATGTTATTGATGATGGTTTCTTTTCCGCTCATTGGCGGCCCCAACAGCATGATATTTGAACCAGCCCTGATACCTTTGATATTTTCATCTAATTTATCTAAACCCAGAAAATAGCCATCCATATTTTTTTCTCCATAAGTAAGTTGCAAACAATTATAAATATTGTTTTTGTTTAATCATCACTTTATTTTCATCAAATATTTTATTTGACAATGTGTGTACTAGTTAAATAAAATTTCCTTATCATTTATTAAGCTTTCACATCATATATATTTATTACCCGTTATTTTCCTTTCAGGATTTGGTCTGCAGCCGGGTCACTCTTCATATATTCACGTAGCACTGTTGTGGCATATGCTCCCCTCTGCAGGTCAAATGCCAGTTCCACTGCCGAATATCCCGTATTCAATTTGTCTTCTGTTACTTTATATTCCGGCTTTACCGGAATGATAATCTCACGGCGTAGTCCTTTACTGGCAAGTTCAGGCACTGCAGGCATCCTGAATCCTTCAATATCCACCTTTTCCTCTTTTATCACTGCCTGCTCAATCTCACAGGCCAGTCCCCCTGACATGGGCGTTTCATACCCAATAATTGGTCCGGTCACAAACGCACGACCCCTTCGTATCAGGTTATTGATGCCATCCAGTGTATCCTCGTCTACATTCTGCATCCTGGTGGGGTCAGGGAGTCCGGCCGCATTCTTGAAGCAGACGATATCCCCGGGAAGCGCTTCGTTGATGGGCAGCCCCCTTTCCAGACGCCGGCTGAGTATGAGATTGAACAGGTATGACTGGTATGCATGCACGAACATTTTCCTGAGATTTGGGGATAGCGCATTGAAAGCACCTGCGTAGTCCCCTGGTTTTTCCACCAGCTGGCTCATCATTGCGCGCTCATACCTGAGGCGCAGGGGGAACTTCCCAATCCCGCCCTTGAAGTCAAGTGTATCCAGTACGTATTGCCGCGCTTGCCTTGCATCCTCTGACTCAGCAGGATATGGGCGGGCTATGTATTCAAGGGCTGCCCCCTTGATATCACCTTCCACAAATTTGCGGCCCACAATGTGGGTTATGGGGCGCTGGATGCCGAATCTTTGGATGCCGAAAAAGTTAGGCACGCCGCCTACAAGTTTGATCTGTGATGTGGTAAGGCTGACCATAGTATCCACCTCATCCATTGGCTGTGCTATCTGGCGTACTATGATCTTGAACCGGTTTCCCCACAGGTCGCCCAGGCTCACTTTCTTGTTGGACCGACCCACGGCAGTAAGGGTAACATCCCTTAACCTGATGCGCTCAAGTTCCTGGGTGTCCATATCATATATGCTGATCTTCTGGGTGGTCAGGGCCTGCTTGTCCTTGGTGCCTGCCCAGCCTATTCGCTGCTGGCTGATGTGGAGTATGCGGGAGATGTCCCGTACCAAGTGATGGGTGTCCCAGTTCTTTTTGGTGAGGGTGCAGATGAGGTGCTTGCCTGTATTTTGTTCTTCACGGTTGGTGAGTTCTTGTACAATAAAATCTTCCGTGACCTGTCTTATGGTTCCGCCAGTCCCGGGTGTGGTGGTGACGTATACTGTTATGCCTGTGTTTTTTTCGAGGTTGGGGGGTGTAAGGGGGGTGGTCATTGGTGTGTTGGTTGTAAGTGATGGTTGATGTATGTTATTGTGAATGGTAGAATTATTGATGATGTTTTATTGGTAGGGTGCAAATATTATTTTATTTCACATCAATGAGAATATATTGATGTATGTGAAAATTTTTACTAACTACTTTGCACTCTCGTGCGTTATTGTTAAATAGGCAATGATAGAACATATCATATATGTCATCTATCAGCCAGGCATGGACATCAATGAACATAAGTAGACATGGCATACCCGAGATTTTTGAAAACACTCATTTTCTGGTAGATAAGAACGGTAAACTGATGTATATTGATAAAACGTGCGAAAATATTTTCAATGTACGACCAGATGAATGCCTGGACATGATAGATTTTTCAACTTTAGAATGGGTCCATAGTAAGGACAGGGAAAAAGTAAGGGAGAATTTTCAATCAGCAATAAATGAAGACACCTGTTCAAAAATCGAGTACAACCTTGCAAGTATGGAAGGAATTACCCTATCACATACATTATTTCCAATCTATGACAATGGAGGAAAACTTGTCTCAATTCACGGGTTTTTTGAAAAACACCAGCCTGACAATTTACTTGAGCTGGAGAAATACAACGTATTTGAAATACTTGAGTTGTTTAACCAAATTTCTTTAATTGTTTCCAAGGAAAATCCCTTTGAAAAAACCCTTTCAGAATTGCTCGACAAAGTGCTGGAAATCATTAAAATGGAATCCGGCGGCATATACATTCTTAATAGAGAGACCGGTAACTACATATTGACAGTACATTCCACTTTTTCAGAAGAATTTTTACAAAAGCATAGTGAAATTACCAGGGAATGGAAGAGCCTGCTACCTGTAATGGATGAAGGAAAGGTAGTTGTGATCCAGGATGTACTTGCCCCAGTTCCTTACGCAGACACTGGAAGAAAAATGTCGGCAATAAATGAAGGATTCCGTTCTTTTGCAGGTATTCCCCTGATTATTGAGAATTCCATCAATGGAATATTAATGATAAGTTTATCGGGTATACATGAATTCACAGAATTAGAAAAACGATTGTTTTCAATTATTGGCAGGCAGTTGGGTAACTTCATTAAGCAAGCCAATCTCATAGATCAGTTACACAAATCCCGGGAAACCTATCAGGACCTTTTAGATAATGCGGTGGATATAATATATACCCATGACCTGAAAGGCAATATTCTTTCTATGAACAAGGCCGGACTGGATACATTACTCATTGACAAAAAAGACATTTTGCGGTCAAATATAAGGGATTTCATGACAGAAGAAAGCCAGGAAGTCGCAGAATTCGTAATAAACCTGTTAGCTCAAGGTGAAGAGATACGATTTCCGGTTATACTGGAAGTGATACGGACGGATGGGGCCAGATTGTTCATTGAATTCAATATCCAGCCAATATTAAAAGACGGTAAGCCCGTGGCAGTTCAAGGTATTGCCAGGAATCTTGACAAGCGGTTAAAAGCAGAACAGAACATATTGATATTCAATAAAGCCCTCAATCTTACCTTGGATGGTATTGATGTCTCGGATGCTGACTATAATATCACATTCATTAATGAAGCAGGCGCAAAAATGTTCGGATATAGTAGAATGGAATTAATTGGACAGCATGTAAGCATATTCTATGCAGAGGAGGACATGTCCAACTTTAATGAAAATGTAATGCCTGCCATGAAAAAATATGGTTATTGGAACGGCCTGATCCTTGGAAGGAAGAAAGACGGGACAGCATTCCCAGTTGAGGTCACTCTCAATTCAATGATGGATGAAAAAGGTGAGCCGCTGGTAAATCTGGCAATATTCCGTAAAAGAAATAGGCTTTCATACGAAAAATACCAGTAGATGGATCATGTCTGTAAAAGATGCTGTAAGAGAGGGGCGCGATGGGGTACTTATCGATATTGAAGTTACACCCGGTACTAAAACCGTAAAAGTTCCCAGTGGTTACAATCCATGGAGAAAACGTATAGAGGTCCGGCTTTCCAGGGAAGCGCAGAAAGGTAAGGCAAACCAGCAGTTGATACAGGAACTTTCAGGGATGCTGGGGATCAAAGAAAATGATGTTACCCTTATTTCGGGACATACTGCTCATAAAAAAACAGTCCGTGTCAGGGGAATGAATTTGGAACAGGTCAATAGCTTGATGGAATCCCTGATAGATAAAGTTTAAAGCAGTTTGGGACGTCATGTTTTGTGGTGGCTCTTTTGGATGATCTTGAAAGGCTTGAAAAACTGGAAGGACTGATCCTTGAACTTCAACAGATGTCTGATAAGGGGGCAGTCATCATTGTTGAAGGAAAAAGAGACAGGAAAGCCCTGAGGGCCTTGGGAATTACCGGTGACATCGAGTTGGGTACTAAAAAGTCAATTCTTGTGTTTTGTGAAGATGTGGCCAGGGAATATAATAACGTGATCGTACTCACCGATTGGGATGAAAAAGGTGATAAACTGGCTTCCCTTATGGAAGGTTACCTGAGAAGCACCAGTGCAGCTGTGAATATGGATATTCGCAGGAAGATCAAAAACCTCGTACAAAAAAGGATAAAGGATATTGAGAGTTTAGACACCCATATTTCAAATCTCAGACCTAATTTGAAACATTTTTAATTGTATATGAATTTACGTGACATTCTCTATTTACATACCATAAGTTTATTATACATTTTCCACAAAAATAGGGGTATGAAAATTACATTGATCTGATTATTGATGCAATGTGTTTCATTCATTACAAAATATATGATATACTTAAATATATGATAATATTAATAAGTAATATATAATACAATAAAAGTACGATAATATATGTAAATATTAATTTGTAACATTTATTATATAATGTGTAATACTATGAATATGAGGTAATGCAAACAATGTTACCACACAACGTATATTGCGTTATATATATTACTATAAATATACAATAATACATAATAATAATATGAAAATCTGTGATAATCAAGTAGATAGAAATTTCGCATATTCAAATAATTAACTACATGGAAGCAATCGGATGCCATGATCAGTATAGGGTATCCGGGAGAGAAAAGGGACTGATGGGCAATAATGAATATGTTTCCAGAACCCCTGCACATAAAGATAATAAAATCGAAGTATCAAGAATAATATGTAACTGATAAATGATTCATACCGGGATTTCCAGATAGTGGAGGTATACTGGTATAAGTATTGGTGAAATTATTTAATTGTAGATATTTGTAAATAATTTATTATCTGGCCATGTCTTGATTGGATTGGATTTTTCTTACCTACTTCTTACACATACTTTGAGGTATACATTATGCAAGATACAGACACTACCAAATATATAATCCATTCAAAAATAAAAGCAGACGGAATAGTGGAACGACCTGATGTTGTCGGTGCAATATTCGGGCAGACAGAAGGACTATTAGGCAATGACCTTGATCTGAGGGAACTCCAGAAAACCGGACGGATCGGCAGGATCGAGGTAAATATAAAATCAACAGGCGGTAAATCAAATGGTACTATCGATATCCCATCAAGTCTTGATAAGACCGAGACCGCTGTCCTTGCAGCTTCTCTGGAAACCATCGACAGGATCGGGCCTTGTATTGCAAATATCGATATAACCAAGATCGAGGACATACGTGCATCAAAACGACACCATATAGTAAACAGGGCCAAGCACATCCTCACAGAAATGTTTGACGAGAACATCCCCGAAAGCCAGGAGATCACTGATGAGGTAAAACAGGCTGTAAGGGTCAAGGAAATGGTCTTTTTAGGTAAAGAAGATATCCCATGTGGCCCCAATGTTATGGATTCGGATGCCATTATTGTAGTAGAGGGACGGGCTGATGTGCTGAACCTGCTACGATATGGTATAAAGAATTCAGTTGCGGTGGGGGGTACAAATGTACCCAAGGCAGTCATTGATATCTGCAAGAATAAGAAGGTCACTGCATTCACGGATGGTGACCGGGGTGGTGAACTGATCATCAAGGAACTGCTCCAGGTTGCTGAAATTGATTTCATAGCAAGAGCCCCGGATGGAAAAGGTGTGGAAGAACTGGTCCAGAGGGAGATAATCAAATCCCTGCGCCAGAAGATACCTGTGGAACAGGCCATGGATATGTACCAGATCGGGGGACGGAAGGCCAGGACTTCATCCCATCCGAAGCGCAGGGAAGAACGCAGGGATATCAGGCCAAGGATAGTCAAGCCTGCTGTAAAGTCCCGTGGTGTGGAAAGACAGCGTCGGAGACCTGTAAAGCCCCAATCTACAGTTTCAGGTGAGTTTAAGGAACAAATGAGTGAACTGAGCGGTACTTTGAGCGGGAGGTTCCTGGATGAGAATAAGGCCGTGATCAAGGAAGTCATGGTAAGGGACCTGGCAAACTCAATGAAAGACGTGGACAGTAAGGTTAAAAGCGTGATTTTCGATGGTGTAGTGACACAACGCCTGGTAGATATTGCTGCTGAAAAGAATGTCAGGGAGATCATCGGTGCCAAGATAGGGAATGTTACCAAAGTGCCGGTTGACATGAAAATATCTTCCACTAACGAACTATAAGGCATGCACAGGTTGGAAACACGGGCCAGGCAGTGTGCTGCTGCCATATTAAAAGAGAATAACATCCATGTAGTATCCCACATCGATGCTGACGGATTGACATCTGCTGCCATTATATGTACTGCCCTTGAGAGGGCGGGAAAGGATTATTCAGTGGATTTTGTGCGTCAGCTTGATGGATCTATCCTTGGGAAGATTGCTGATACTAACCCTTCCATAACAGTATTTACTGACCTGGGCAGTGGTATGCTTGAACAGATCAACAGCATGGGTCTCAATGCTGTGGTATCTGACCACCATATACCCACAGGTGACGGGCCTTACCATCTTAACCCACATGTGTTCAATATCAATGGTGCATACGAGATCAGCGGGTCAGGAGTAACATTTTTACTGGCACGGGCCATGGGCCGTAATGACGATCTGGCCGACCTGGCTGTAGTAGGTGCGGTAGGGGACCTGCAGCATGTCAAGCAGGGCAAGCTGATAGGAATTAACCGACAGATAGTGAAGCTGGGCATGGAAAATGGGACCATTCACTGCCAGCGTGACCTGACAATGTTTGGAAAACAGACCAGACCGGTCTTTAAGATGCTGCAATATTCTTCAGACCCCTATCTACCAGGCCTATCAGGGAATGAGGAAGCATGTATCGGATTTTTAAAGGATACAGGCTTGCGTTTCCAGGGCGAGAAGTGGTTGAGGTGGATAGACCTGGAACAGGATGAGAAGCAGAGGGTGATATCCGGTCTGATACAGTACTGTATGAGTGCGGGAATTGCTGTAAATAAGATCGAAAGGCTGGTGGGGGAGGTATATACCCTTTTGCGTGAGCGCGAAGGTACCGAAACCAGAGATGCTTCCGAATACTCTACACTGCTCAATGCAACTGCCAGGTATGACCGGGCCATGACCGGCCTTGCCGTATGTCAGGGGGACAGGGATGCTGGGGATCAAAGAAAATGATGTTACCCTTATTTCGGGACATACCGCTCATAAAAAAACAGTCCGTGTCAGGGGAATGAATTTGGAACAGGTCAATAGCTTGATGGAATTCCTGATAGATAAAGTTTAAAGCAGTTTGGGACGTCATGTTTTATGGTGGCTCTTTTGGATGATCTTGAAAGGCTTGAAAAACTGGAAGGACTGATCCTTGAACTTAAACAGATGTCTGATAAGGGGGCTGTCATCATTGTTGAAGGAAAAAGAGACAGGAAAGCCCTGAGGGCCTTGGGAATTACCGGTGACATCGAGTTGGGTACTAAAAAGTCAATTCTTGTGTTTTGTGAAGATGTGGCCAGGGAATATAATAACGTGATCGTACTCACCGATTGGGATGAAAAAGGTGATAAACTGGCTTCCCTTATGGAAGGTTACCTGAGAAGCACCAGTGCAGCTGTGAATATGGATATTCGCAGGAAGATCAAAAACCTCGTACAAAAAAGGATAAAGGATATTGAGAGTTTAGACACCCATATTTCAAATCTCAGACCTAATTTGAAACATTTTTAATTGTATATGAATTTACGTGACATTCTCTATTTACATACCATAAGTTTATTATACATTTTCCACAAAAATAGGGGTATGAAAATTACATTGATCTGATTATTGATGCAATGTGTTTCATTCATTACAAAATATATGATATACTTAAATATATGATAATATTAATAAGTAATATATAATACAATAAAAGTACGATAATATATGTAAATATTAATTTGTAACATTTATTATATAATGTGTAATACTATGAATATGAGGTAATGCAAACAATGTTACCACACAACGTATATTGCGTTATATATATTACTATAAATATACAATAATACATAATAATAATATGAAAATCTGTGATAATCAAGTAGATAGAAATTTCGCATATTCAAATAATTAACTACATGGAAGCAATCGGATGCCATGATCAGTATAGGGTATCCGGGAGAGAAAAGGGACTGATGGGCAATAATGAATATGTTTCCAGAACCCCTGCACATAAAGATAATAAAATCGAAGTATCAAGAATAATATGTAACTGATAAATGATTCATACCGGGATTTCCAGATAGTGGAGGTATACTGGTATAAGTATTGGTGAAATTATTTAATTGTAGATATTTGTAAATAATTTATTATCTGGCCATGTCTTGATTGGATTGGATTTTTCTTACCTACTTCTTACACATACTTTGAGGTATACATTATGCAAGATACAGACACTACCAAATATATAATCCATTCAAAAATAAAAGCAGACGGAATAGTGGAACGACCTGATGTTGTCGGTGCAATATTCGGGCAGACAGAAGGACTATTAGGCAATGACCTTGATCTGAGGGAACTCCAGAAAACCGGACGGATCGGCAGGATCGAGGTAAATATAAAATCAACAGGCGGTAAATCAAATGGTACTATCGATATCCCATCAAGTCTTGATAAGACCGAGACCGCTGTCCTTGCAGCTTCTCTGGAAACCATCGACAGGATCGGGCCTTGTATTGCAAATATCGATATAACCAAGATCGAGGACATACGTGCATCAAAACGACACCATATAGTAAACAGGGCCAAGCACATCCTCACAGAAATGTTTGACGAGAACATCCCCGAAAGCCAGGAGATCACTGATGAGGTAAAACAGGCTGTAAGGGTCAAGGAAATGGTCTTTTTAGGTAAAGAAGATATCCCATGTGGCCCCAATGTTATGGATTCGGATGCCATTATTGTAGTAGAGGGACGGGCTGATGTGCTGAACCTGCTACGATATGGTATAAAGAATTCAGTTGCGGTGGGGGGTACAAATGTACCCAAGGCAGTCATTGATATCTGCAAGAATAAGAAGGTCACTGCATTCACGGATGGTGACCGGGGTGGTGAACTGATCATCAAGGAACTGCTCCAGGTTGCTGAAATTGATTTCATAGCAAGAGCCCCGGATGGAAAAGGTGTGGAAGAACTGGTCCAGAGGGAGATAATCAAATCCCTGCGCCAGAAGATACCTGTGGAACAGGCCATGGATATGTACCAGATCGGGGGACGGAAGGCCAGGACTTCATCCCATCCGAAGCGCAGGGAAGAACGCAGGGATATCAGGCCAAGGATAGTCAAGCCTGCTGTAAAGTCCCGTGGTGTGGAAAGACAGCGTCGGAGACCTGTAAAGCCCCAATCTACAGTTTCAGGTGAGTTTAAGGAACAAATGAGTGAACTGAGCGGTACTTTGAGCGGGAGGTTCCTGGATGAGAATAAGGCCGTGATCAAGGAAGTCATGGTAAGGGACCTGGCAAACTCAATGAAAGACGTGGACAGTAAGGTTAAAAGCGTGATTTTCGATGGTGTAGTGACACAACGCCTGGTAGATATTGCTGCTGAAAAGAATGTCAGGGAGATCATCGGTGCCAAGATAGGGAATGTTACCAAAGTGCCGGTTGACATGAAAATATCTTCCACTAACGAACTATAAGGCATGCACAGGTTGGAAACACGGGCCAGGCAGTGTGCTGCTGCCATATTAAAAGAGAATAACATCCATGTAGTATCCCACATCGATGCTGACGGATTGACATCTGCTGCCATTATATGTACTGCCCTTGAGAGGGCGGGAAAGGATTATTCAGTGGATTTTGTGCGTCAGCTTGATGGATCTATCCTTGGGAAGATTGCTGATACTAACCCTTCCATAACAGTATTTACTGACCTGGGCAGTGGTATGCTTGAACAGATCAACAGCATGGGTCTCAATGCTGTGGTATCTGACCACCATATACCCACAGGTGACGGGCCTTACCATCTTAACCCACATGTGTTCAATATCAATGGTGCATACGAGATCAGCGGGTCAGGAGTAACATTTTTACTGGCACGGGCCATGGGCCGTAATGACGATCTGGCCGACCTGGCTGTAGTAGGTGCGGTAGGGGACCTGCAGCATGTCAAGCAGGGCAAGCTGATAGGAATTAACCGACAGATAGTGAAGCTGGGCATGGAAAATGGGACCATTCACTGCCAGCGTGACCTGACAATGTTTGGAAAACAGACCAGACCGGTCTTTAAGATGCTGCAATATTCTTCAGACCCCTATCTACCAGGCCTATCAGGGAATGAGGAAGCATGTATCGGATTTTTAAAGGATACAGGCTTGCGTTTCCAGGGCGAGAAGTGGTTGAGGTGGATAGACCTGGAACAGGATGAGAAGCAGAGGGTGATATCCGGTCTGATACAGTACTGTATGAGTGCGGGAATTGCTGTAAATAAGATCGAAAGGCTGGTGGGGGAGGTATATACCCTTTTGCGTGAGCGCGAAGGTACCGAAACCAGAGATGCTTCCGAATACTCTACACTGCTCAATGCAACTGCCAGGTATGACCGGGCCATGACCGGCCTTGCCGTATGTCAGGGGGACAGGGATAAAGAATATGAGAATGCTATACAGCTCCTGGCAGAGCACAGACTCAATCTGGTTGAAGGTATCAACCTGGTGAGGGAGACGGGCGTGACAACGCTTGAAAACCTGCAGTATTTTGATGCAGGTCATAAGATCAAGGATACGATCGTTGGTATAGTAGCAGGAATGAGTGTAAGTGTTGTTGGTAACAGGAAACTGCCCATAATCGCATTTGCAGATACCGAAGACGGCGTGAAAGTTTCCGGCAGGGGAAACTATGACCTTGTGCACAGGGGCCTGAACCTTTCTGCAGCCATGAGCAGTGCTGCCGGGTCAGTAAATGGAATGGGGGGCGGCCATGATATTGCCGCAGGGGCTACCATACCCAAAGAAGCAAAATCCGAGTTCATCCGGATGCTTGACAGGATAATCGGCACCCAGCTACGCACAACATAGATCTTTTTATGACCCGTGAATTAAATGGAAATTCAAGCTTTTTTGAAACTGCGGAAAGTAGGCTCTTCGCACTTATTCCATATAGAGGACTCTTATAGGTAGCTTTTTAGATAATCAAGATAAATTTGATGCCGAAAACCAAGTGTTTTACAAACACGGATGTAAATCGATATTTATTCAGTGATTACCAATGGAAACAGTAAAAGGCGGACCTACAAAATCCGAAATTGCAGCAATAACACTTTTGAAACTAAAACCTTTTCCCGGTGATGTGATTGCCGATATAGGGTGCGGAACAGGTAGTATATCCATTCTGGCCGCAAAAAAAGCAGGTTTTGTATATGCAATTGACTCCAGGAAAGAAGCAATAACAGTTACAGAAAATAACATTAAAGAATCACACATCAGCAACATTAAATTAATTCAAGGTGAGGCACCGGGCGTGCTGGATGAACTCCCGCTCCTTGACTGCGCATTCATAGGAGGGACAAAAAATATCAAACCCGTACTGCAGCAGTTGAAGACAAAAGTAAAAAACAGGATTGTGGTAAATGCCGTCAGGATACAGACAGTTACAGACATCATTAAGATCATGCAGGAACTGGAAATATTCAGTGAAGTAGTTCATGTCCAGATATCAAAAAGCTATGAACTTGCAGGTGAGATTGCATTCAAACCTATAAACCCTGTTTATATCATTGTTGGTGATGTCAGCAAAGAAGCATACAGGGAGGTGCCCTGAATGCTGGTTGGTGTAGGACTTGGTCCGGGTGATCCTGACCTGATGACAATTAAAGCTGTTGAGACCTTGAAGCGTGCTGATATTATTTTTGTACCCGGCCGTCTGGCATCCGACTTGGTTGAACCATATGGTACGCCGCATATACTGGAATTTCCTATGACCAGGGATAAAGATATATTACAGTCCCACTGGGAGCATAATGCTGATAAGGTGGCTGAATATGCAAGAGATGAACTGGCCGCTTTCGGTCTTATTGGTGATCCCAATTTCTTTAGTACCTTCACACACCTTAGCAGGATCATCAAACTGCGCCATCCCGGGATTCTCATTGAAACTATTCCCGGCATCAGTTCTATAACGGCTTTTGCATCCAGGACCAATATCAGTATAGATACCTCATTTACGGTCAGTGACGGGAGCCTTGTCAATGATAGAATAATCTTAAAAGCCAGACAACCAAAAAAGATCGTCGAAACACTGCGCTTAGAGGGATTTAGTGATTTTATCCTGGGCCAGCGTTTATTCTCAGACAGCGAAGAGATAATTACGAATACGGACGATATGCCTGATAGAGGCGATTATTTCAGTATCATCCATGCGAGGAAACAACGTGACTGATAATAAAAATAATAATAGCAATAGCAATAGTCGTAATTATAGCAACAATCGCAATAATAACAAAATATATTTTATAGGAGCAGGTCCCGGCGACCCTGAACTAATTACAGTAAAAGGACATAGACTGCTTAACAGTGCTGACCTGATTGTATATGCAGGCTCACTGGTAAATCCTGAACTGCTCAGCAATACAGATGCACAAAAGATCAACAGCTACGGGATGCGACTTGAAGATATCACCAGTACAATGGTAGAAGCTCTCGGTAGAGGTGAAAAGGTAGTCAGGCTGCATAGTGGTGACCCGTCATTATATGGTGCGATCATAGAACAGATCGATGAACTGGCAAAATACAATGTTGAAGTAGAGATCATACCAGGAGTATCTTCTTTATTTGCTACCAGCGCAGCACTGGGTATCCAGTTGACATTAAAAGGAGTTAGTGAAACACTGATAATTTCCAGACCCGCAGGAGAGACCCTAAAGGAAGATGACTTAAAAGAACTATCCAGGCACGGTGCAACCATGGCAGTATTCCTGGGAACCCATACAATAGATGAAATTATGAAAACAGTGGAGTATCCTCCTGATACACCTGTAGCTGTGGTATATCATGCCTCCTGGAAAGACCAAAAGATAATCAAAGGTACAGTCGAAGATATCGCTGAAAAGGTCATATCAGCAGGACTTACCCAATCTGCTATGATACTCATCGGTGGAGTTGTGGATCCTGTACAGTACAGGAGGTCTCATTTATACTCACCGCAATAATTTACCTGCAGCATAATTATGAAGCAGCCGTCAAGGTAAGGGAATGTATAGGTGGAGACTTGATACTGTTTGATGATAATGCTTTTAAAAAGGCATTTTCAGAGTATGAAGCCATCATAGCAGTAATGGCATGCGGCATTGCAGTAAGGCAGCTTGCTCCCTTACTTAAGGACAAATGGGATGATCCGCCGGTTGTAGTGGTAGATGCAGGACTCAATAATGCTATATCATTATGCGGCGGTCATCATGGTGCTAATGAACTTGCAAAGCGTCTCGCAAAAACAGGAGCACATCCGGTAATAACTACAGCTACTGAAGTACTGCACCGGCCCAGTGTGGAAAATATAGCAGATACACTGGACTGCGAGATAGTGAACAGGGATTCCACCAGGGCAGTGAATTCCTATTTGCTCAGGTCAGACCTGCCAGTGATCAATATCTCAGGACCAAAAGTGGTTATGGTTGACCCTGATGTTACAGTGCTTAAAAAGAAAAGAGTGAGGGAAGAAGGAGTAGAAAAGGAAGAAGTGAGGAAAGAAGGAGTAGAAAAGGAAGAAGTGAGGGAAGAAGGAGTAGAGAATGAAGAAGTGAGGAAGCAAGGAGTAAAGAAGGAAGGAGATAACCAGAAGACAGGTGTTATTATAGGTATAGGTACCAGACGCGATGTGAGTTCAGGCAATGTGGTAGATGCTGTGAATAAAGCTCTGGCTGAGCAAGAATTGAAATTATCGGATGTTGAACTGTTTGCCTCTGCAACGATCAAAGAGAATGAATCCGGACTTATTGAAGCTATTTTTGGGATGGGGGGGCAGATCGTATTTATCCCTGCTGAAGTGATCAATTCTATCAATGTTCCTTCCGCATCCGAGGCAAAAAGACTGGGACTCAATGGCGTTTGTGAACCTTGTGCACTGGCCTTGAGCCGGGAAAATAAACTTATCATGAAAAAGAAGGTATATGACAATGTCACTATCGCAATCGCACAATAACGGGATGCTCTATGTAGTAGGGATCGGGCCGGGGTCGCCTGATCACCTGACCATAAAAGCAGCAAATGTACTAAAGAATGCAGATATCATTATCGGTAACAGTACATACCTCGATCAGATCAACCATCTGTTAAACAGCCAGCAGGTGATAAGATCAACAATGGGACACGAGGTAGAAAGGGCAAAAAAAGCCATTCATTTAGCCCGGGATAATACCGTGGCTATGGTCAGTGGTGGTGATTCCAATATTTATGGTATGGCAGGTCTGGTGCTGGAAGTGGCCAGGCATGAAAATTCACAGGTAGATATTGAGATCGTGCCTGGTGTCACAGCTTTAAGTGCTGTGGCAAGTTTGCTGGGTGCTCCTGTTGTTACGGATTTTGCAGTGATCAGTCTAAGTGATCTGCTGACACCATGGGATACTATTGAGAAACGCTTGCATGCAACGTCGGATGCAGATATGGTAATAGGTATCTATAATCCAAAAAGCAGGCAGAGGAACAACAATTTCCAAAGAGCTGTTAAAATTATCCGGCGCAGCAGGGAAGATAGCGTACCTGTAGGTATTGTTAAAAATGCGCTGCGCAGTGAAGGTGAATCAGTCATCGTAACCACACTGGGTAAAGTGCTGGAATATGACGATGA
>Ga0255368_10125_pt1 | contig 18371 bp, 19 predicted proteins | sample ANMaggSeSYBR01E6_FD_182094 | JGI IMG/M metagenome (GOLD analysis project Ga0255368, IMG submission 182094) | Sediment cell enrichment communities from methane seep in Santa Monica Basin, California, United Staets - ANME aggregate JGI... | ecosystem: Environmental > Aquatic > Marine > Cold seeps >...
AAAAATGAAAACATTGTGTTCAAAGACAAAAACAAAGATAAAGAAGAAAAATTTGTTCTGATTGAAGAACTAGTGCCCTTCATTGAATTATCTTATAGTTTGAAAAATGTTGCCTACGAGACTTATGATTATCTAGATAATCTAAATTTGTGTCATCAGAGTATAAATCCAAAATATGACGTGGAAAATAGTTTAGATATACCTCAGGAATGTCTTATAAAGTGCAAACTTTATCCTCGAAAAGAAAACATAGAAATTGATTTGAGAGATTTTATCCAAAATCTCAATTTGTTAACTCCTCATGTTACAAGAAAGGCAGTTAAAGATAAAATTGAGTTTGCAGCCAATCTTTATGGTGATAATGTATTTATGAAATCAGAAGTAGAAAGAAGGTTAAAACAAATTAAACAAGATTTATTATTAATTTATAGATATCGAAATTTCATTGTACACAATGCCCATTTCGACAATAATATTTTACCATATTATGTAATGAAAGCAGAGAATCTTGCCGGAAACCTTCTTAGAGAGATTTTATACCAATATTCTCAAGACAGCACAAAAACTCATCAACAAATTATACTTCAGAAAAAAGTCAAAATGGAACGAATGGTTGAAAAGCTGAATAACAATTTGCCAGTGGATTTATGGAAATATTGAGATCTACTTTTTGATCTGTTTAGCTCTCATATAACAAAAATATGGGGAGTTCCGTTTTTTGACGTTACCTATTACCCCGACTTTCTATGCGGGGATATAGGTAAGTTGAAAAAACACTACGGGTTATTTTTTTAGAACAATAATTGAATATTATAATGTTTAAGAACAAATTTTAAATGTTAATATTGCCACCCCAAAAATTTAACGGCATAGTTCGAATTATAATTTATTTTTTATTTTCAGCCAAATGTTAGAGAATTCTACAGAGCTTAACTATTCACCATTAAACTATAGTTACAAAACAGAACTTTTATATATTTTTAAAATTCTGTTGATAGTACTTCTTCTTCAGGTGATAATATGAATTTAGTTAAAAAACTATTAGCTATAATGTTAATTTTTGCAGTTTTCACTGCAATTGGTTGTATAGGAAACACAGATGAAACACCAACAACTGAACTATCCGTTTCTAGCCCGGGAACAGTTACAGAAGTGGAATCATCAGATGATGCTGTACAATTTAGACTTGTTCAAGATGAACCAATCGAAGTTATGCGAGATTATACCATTTACAATGAATTTCATGGTCGAATGAAACAGATTCTTGAAGAGAACAAGGGAGAATATGTGAAGATCTACAGTTACAATATGCAATTATCAGGTTACATTATTGAGGTAGAAGAATACTTCGTTGTTTTAGATAATGATCTAATAGGTAAGTGTTATGTTGATATAGATTCAATTAATGCCATAGCAGTGCAGGACTCTGATTTAAATTAATTAAGGTGGATGCAAAGAATGGGTTTATTTGATTTTTTGAAAGGGAAAACAAGTCAGATTACGAAGGACTCTGGCAAAAATTCAACTGATTTACATGGACAATCAATGGAATACTTCCAGAAAGCGCAAAGACTTTATAAAAATAATGAAGATTATTTCCCATCACTCCAAGAAGCTGTACGATTTCAATTGTTGAATCATCAAAAAAATGGTATTGAAAATGGTATTGATAAAGTTAAAATAATTACTGCAGGATCCCAATCATGTAAACTATGTCGTGGATTTGAAGGCATGATAATTACAACTGAAGAAGCGTTGAAAAATATGCCGATTCCACACAAGAACTGTAAACACAATCAAAGTGGCTACGGAGAGGGGTGGTGCAGATGTATGTATGTGGCATACGTAGAAGAGGTGTAATTTAATCTTAAACCTTAGTAATTGAAAAACATAAAAAAAAGGAGATGGGTTTAATTTATTGTTCATCAACATCCTTCCCACATCTCCACCCTCTCCTTTACATGAGTATTCAAACTAAAAGGCTCATCAGCTTTAGCATTCTGTTTCATGTAATGGAGAGTACCCTTAGAAAATCCCATCTTCTTCCATTCAACATAAGACATGTCAATGATCTTCTTCCTCAATAAATCAGAATCAGATCTTTTCCCAACATAAACAGGCTTCGTGAACTCAACAGCTTTCCTCTTCCCAACAAGATGATGGCTAAACTCCCTTGCCTTGAACAACAGGACAGATCCCCAAGAACTATTCTTCTTCCTGTATTCGACTTTGCTATTCATCAAAGAATTAAACTCTTCAGTAACTTTCCTTGCTCCAGTTGGTCTAAGCCTCAATGAAAAGCTCTCAGTCCTCACAAAATCCTTACTATCCATAACTCCCTTTTCAATCAGGTTCAATACAGCAAGATCCACAATAAACCTGAACGGCTCTTGGAGATCATAGGCTAAACTGTTCTTACTTGGATTCATCTCATGAAGGAAACCAACATGGGCATCAAGACCAACTGAATTAATGGCTCTCAAACATTCAGATTCAAGCAAAGCATATCCATAATTTAGCATTACATTGACTTTATCGCCTGCTCCGTTTGCCCTTCTGTAATTGTTTGCCCTTCTGTAATTATCAGTCCGTGCCCTATAATCATATTCATCAGGAATAACTTTTGCATACTCGTTCCAGTACTTCCAAGCAACTCCGCCTTCAATCCCAAGTATCTCCCTGATGGATTTGGCTTTCTCAAGTTTGTCCTTATCAACAGAGAAATCATACTCAATTTCAGGATACCTTTGTTTAAGATAATCAAGGGCAGACTCAGATTTAGAAAATTTACCTTCAATGAACTTCTTGGCAAGCTTTACCCTTGTATCCTGATCTTCATAAGCATGATACTGAGCAAACTTTGTCTTAACATTAGTACTTTCAGAAGGAAGCATTGTTGTTAGAAGCTTACCATTCCAATCTAACATAGTAACCTGTACATTGTGTTTAATCAGCCATCTGATAGCTTCAAAGCTTAAAGATCCACTTCTCCCATACACAACAATACTATCAATATCCATTCTCTTGGGGGAGAACACATACTCTTCAGGTTCTTCAGTGGTTGAAAACCTGCCATCTTTGATATGGAGTTTAGCACCATCAACGTGCATATTAATTCCATGACCGTTTAGAAGTAGGAGTTTCATTAGAAATCACCATCCTCTCACATTATCTTTAAAAGGATCTTCTTTCATGCCAAGATTAATAAGAGATCTAACTCGAATCTCAGCAATGAATTGAGCAGGATCATCTTTACCATCAAGCCTTAATTGTTCTTCAAAATTGTATAGTTCTTCTCGATGTTCTTCTATTATGTTAGCTGTGTACTCTGATTCATAATCATGAACTATATCATGAAGATTTTCTAAAGTCTCAGCATCCTTCTTGAGTCTTTCAATAACAGATGCATCATTGTAATGTCCAAGTAAATAGATGATATGAGTTCTAAGATTTGTATGCCTTGTTAGTGGTTCAGGGAATCTATCTAATAACGATTTGAGTTTATCAATTATCTCAGATTCATTAGCAGGTTCAATATTTTTTTTATCAATGTAAGTATAAAGAATTCTGAGGATATGTTCAATTAAAGTTATATCATCAGTTTTAAGAATAGATACAAGCAGGTCTAATTGCTTTGGACTAAGAACATAATTTTGTCCATAATGTTCAATCTCTTTCAAAGCCATTTTTTGCTGAATAGGATTATTAAATTTAAGTTTATTAATGACAGAATCTAAATGAGATAATATTTCTTCAGTTCGTCTTAATGTAACATAACAAGAACGTTTATCTTCATCTTTTATTCCAAATTGTTGGAGATCTTCAAACTTCAACACAAGTAGAATTCCTTTGCCCTGCATGTCATAGAGTTTTCTTTGAATATTTTCAACGCTATAGCCTCTGGTTTTCTTAAATTTAGTTCTTAATTTTTCAATGAGATCCCGTTTTCTTATAAAAGGGGTAGTTTGTAAGATAGAAATCACATTATACTCAAACTCATTAGTATTTTTATAAGAATTATAGTTATTATTATCTGTATTTATATTCAAATTCATACTCAAACTTATGGTTAAATTTGATACAAATAGGTATTGGTACATATAGTAACTTGAGTAATATGGATTCAATAAAAGATACACAAAGAGTTCTTGCAACTCTCTCTCCTTACCTCAAGGAGAAGCTAGTACAGATGTCAGACAAATTTGGATGCTCTCAGGCAGAAGTTGTCAGGATAGCATTGTTAAAACTTTGGGAGGCTGAGAAATGACTCTCAAGCAATTCTCAAAGGATTATAGGACTTATGGTACTTGGCTTAAAGCTCAGCCAAGAACTTCAGAGTATGCCAAAAGAATTATCAGATTTCATGAGAGGTTTCCAACTTTCAACCTGAATGAATTGAGAAATACAAGGCTCAAAGATCATAACCTGAGTACAACTTCATGGAAGATCCTGAAAGCACAACAGAAGAGAGATAGAAATCTATCTCTTCAAATTCTCAGGCTTATGAGAAAAGGAGTTCCATTTTCAAAAGCAATTGAGAAAACAGGAGCTAACAAAAAGAACACTATTAGCAATCTTGGAAAATATCTGTACAAATCAAAAGGGAAATGGAAAGTTACAGCTTCAGATAAAATTGAATCTGAGATGATGTTCTATGAGAGAGATGAGGGATTAATCTCAATCATTACAACAAGATCAAAGGACAGGAGCTTAATTGCTGAATATTTCAATGCTGTCAATAAAGCTTTGAAATCTGGTGATTCTAAGTTTTTGAAGAAATTTGAAAATGCAAAAGTCATTGATGCTGAAGGTAATGAGCATTATTTTGTAACCGACTTGGAAAGACTGTATGAGATTCAGGATGCACAAGAAGAGCCTGAATTCTTTGAATTATACGTTTAATGGGAGAGTGGATACTATGGATAAAGAAGCTTACAGGAAGAATATTAGCAAGTATAAGAAAGGCAAGAAACCACCTATTGCATGTGTTGATTGTGGAGAAGATGATGAAAATGTAATTGAGATGCATCATGTTGATGGGAGGAATAATTCTGATTGGGTAAAGCCTCTTTGTAAGAACTGTCATGCTAAGATTACAGCAGAACAGAACAAGCTCAGTCCAAAAGTAAGATCTAAAAAAGCATCTTCAGAAAATCTAACAGCGTTCAACATTATTTCCATTGGAGCTTTGCTAAGGGAACTTGGACAGCGATTGATCAATGTTGGAATGGAGATGACTGTAAATGTCTAAGATTGCTGTAAGAGGATATACTCAGAAGATGAAGAAATCTTCAGGTAATCCTTTTTACAAACCAAAAGATGTTCCATTAAGGCATGATAGAGTATTGGTCTTTGATACTGAAACTACAATAGATCAATATCAGAATTTCAAAATTGGGTATTTTCAAATATACCAGAATGGGTATATTCAACATGAAGGTATGTTTTACGATACTTCAATGCTTACTGATAATGAAAATAAGGTATGTGAAGAATATACCTCAAAGTATGATATACCACTTTATACCCTAAATGAGTTTATTGATGAGGTATTTTATCCTGAAGTTTTTGGTTTGAAAACTCTTTGTGTTGGTTTTAATCTTCCTTTTGACATAAGCAGGATCTCAAAAAGAGTTGGAGATTCAAGAGGAAGAAACAAAGGAGGATTTACATTTACTCTTTCAGACAACAGATTCAATCCTCCCATTATTGTTAAGAAATTAGGTGATGCTCATACATTCAAGCTTACTTCAACCAAGATAAACAAAGGCAAAGATCATTTCTCAGGTTATTTCCTTGATGCTCAAAAGTTAGCTGAAGTGTTGCTCCAATCAAAAAGGATCTCTTTAGATAAAGCAGGTCAAAAGCTCAATACTAATATTAAGAAAATGAAAGGAATTGAACATGGAAAAGTGACTGAGAGATATATTGATTATCTTATTGATGATGTTAAAACAACTTATCAAGTCTATGAGAAACTTATTGATGAACTTGACCTTTATCAGATAAACATCCCAACAACCAAGATATTTAGTTCAGCTTCAATTGGAAAGTATGCTCTCAGCCAACTTGGGATTCAATCATTTTTAGATATTAATCCTGAGTTTTCTTCAGAAACCATTGGAAATATCATGACTTCTTACTATGGAGGAAGATGTGAATGTAAGATTAGAAAGCAACCTACAAAGGTCACAGTCCTTGATTTTACAAGCATGTATCCAACTATAACTATGGAAATGGATCTCTGGAAATACATGATAGCTGAATCTCTTGAAATGAATGTTGTTACAGATGAGATTAAGGAGATGTTAAACAATCTTACTCTTAATTATCTTCAAGGTAAGGATAACTGGAAAGAGTTTGTAGTAATGGTAAAGCTACAGCCTGACAATGACATTTTACCTGTAAGGATGGATTATAAGGGTAATAATACAGGGTATAATGTAGGGGTTAATTACCTTACTTCTGATAATGAATTATGGTATGCTTTACCTGATGTTATCGCTTCAGTTCTTTTAACTGGCAAAGTTCCTGAGATCATTGAAGCTATCAGGTATGTTCCAAAAGGTGTTCAGAAGGGATTGAGGAAAAGTAAGATACTTGGAATTGATATTGATCCTTCAAAAGATAATCTCGTTCAGATACTTGTTGAGGAAAGGCAGAATCTTAAAATTCAACTCAAGAACATTGATAAGGAAAAGCCTGAATATCAACAATTGAAAAGTAGAGCACAAGCTATCAAGATTCTTGTTAATGCTATGAGTTATGGGATATTCATTGAACTAAATCCTGAAGATAAGAAAACTGATATTCAGGTTTATGGGTTGGAGGATTTCAATACTTCTGAGAACAGGTTTGAGAAGGCAGGGAATTATTTTCATCCTTTGTTAGCTGTTATGATTACAGCAGGATCTAAATTATTCATAGCAATGGCTGAAGCTAAAGTAAAAGAGCTTGGTTCAGTTCATGCATATATGGATACTGATTCTATCTTTGTTCCTCCTAAACATGCTCAGGAGATCATAGATTATTTCCAACCTCTTAATCCTTACAGCCTTGATATTGATCTGTTGAAAGCTGAGAAAGAGAATGTGTGGTTTTATGGCATTTCTTCAAAAAGATATGCTCTTTACACTTATGAGAATGAAGAAATCAAGTTCATGGAAGGAGAGAGATCATTCAAATTGCATGGACTTGGACATTTAACAAATCCATTTCCAAAAGCTGTTGATGATTGGCAGGCTGAAATATGGGAAGATATTCTCAAGTTGCATTATGGAATGATCTCTGAATTGGATATTGAAGAGAAGTATTCAAACATGTATGCAATCTCAAGACTTACGGTTTCAACAGCTAATGTTTTGCATAGGTTTGATACGATTAATAAAGGTAAGGAATGGAAAGACCAGATAAAACCTTTCAATTTTTATCTTGTTGGGTTTCAAGTAGCTGAAGAGGATGGTAAAGCAGTAAAGCCTTTAGCTCCTTATTCAAATGATCCTCAAAGTATTGTTTATGAACCGTTTATTGATTATGGAACTGGAGTGATCAAGGAAGGTTCTCATTATTTCAAGCCATTAAGCAGGACAATAATGCAGTATGTGGAACATCTTGAATCTAAGTTTGATGGTGATATTGGAGTACTTGAAAGAAAGCATGTCCATGCTGATGGTGTGGTTTACATTGGGAAGGAAGCTAACAATATTGATGAACAGGAATTGGATGTGAAGAAGGCTCAGGAGTTTGTTGATGTTGAAGCAATTAAGCAATTGATTTTAAATCTCACTCCCAAAGAAGCAAATGAGTATGGGATTAGGCATAGAAGTGATTTGATACGATTAAAAGGAAATGTGATGGAACGTAAATTGAATTTCAATACAAAATTAATGAAAAAATTATTAAAAATAGGTCCTTATTAATTTTCTGAGATCCTTAATTTTTCAGGAAGAAATGCATCAATTTCTTTATCTACAAATGTCATTTCTTCATTAACTTTTAACGCTTTTTGTGCTTCACAATAAGCTTTTGTGTCAGTAGCAATCGCATTTTGTAAAATTTCGTTTAGTTCACCCAATAATAAATCCCGATATTCTGAAACTTCTTGTGAATCATATCTTTCGTTCATAATGTCAGCGATGAAATTTTGATATTTTTCCCTAATTAACCACAGTTTTCTTGCATAGTATCGGTAGTCTTGTGCCTTGCTTTCATAATTAAAATGTAATTGATAAACGATAAAGAATAAAGATATAGTTGAAAGAATAGAAGTGGCAACTATAAACTTATTTACACTAATTATAGACCCAAGTGCACTTCCTGAAGTAAGTACAAGTAAGAAAACATTTGCTCTCTTTATCAATATGGCTTTATTCAAGCAAATATCCGCCGCTTTTTCATAAGTTTTATGTGTGTAAACCACTTTGCCAAAAGTTTCTCTAACAACATTTAAGTTAATTTCATCCATATATTAACCTCTTATTCATATGGGTAACGATCCCCAAATATTTTTTTCCACTCATCCCCTGCTAAATAAAGATAGTTTTCACTTTCTCTTTTTAGTGCATTTTCGGTCGCTGATAAAGCCGTTTTAGTCTTTGATTCCCAAGAGTCGCCATAAGGTATCCTTTCATAAGTTTCTGGAATATAGCTGTAGCTTGATACTTTAGTCAATAGATATTTAAAATAATCTCTTGTCATCCAATCATAGAAATTAGATCCTTTGGCTTGATGTTCATATGTTGATAAAAAATCAATGACTGTTAATTCAACTACTAAAGACTTTATTGGAACATTGCAATTATGTTTCCATGCTTTTATCATCTTAATTAGCTTTATAGTATTTCCATTTGTTAGTTTATTTGAAGAATTAATATTTTCTATTTCAGATTTAGGGTTTGTTGTTTTCCATTTGCCACCATCGTGAGTATCAGGAATTAAATATTTAGTATTATCAGTAGTTAAAAATCCTGGCACTAGCTCTACATTGTATGAATTGAAATTTACCATTACAACTTGCCCACTTCCACGAATATCTGTATTTGGGTATTTCTCAAGTAAAACATTTTTAATGTCTCTTAATAAATTAGATTGACCATTACTATTGTGAGAGCTATATTTTAAAAACTCTGAATTTGGCATAATAAAAATGACATCTACATCAGATGGAGGGGATATTGCAGTTTTTTTCCCATATGATCCAGCTAAAAATTTAGTAGAACCATCGTAAGTTGTAGAATAGTATTTGTCATGAAGTTTTTTGCAAATGCCGTTATATTTAGTCCGTGCGTCCTCTCTCTGTTTATCTGTAAGTTGAATATTTGTTAAAAATTTGGAAAACTTTTGACCAACACTAGTCATTATTACCACCTTCTATCCACAAATTAAAGACTATCTTTGATATAATAATACCAATACATATTTTTTTTTACGTTTGCAAAAATAAATGATGAGTGCTTAATATCAACAGTAATCATATTTAATAACTGTGTGTTGCAAGATAATGAAAAAAGCTATCTATGTATTAACACAAAAGCGTAGTGTTTTTCGTGCTTACCTATATCCCCGACTTTCTATGCGAGGGGTAAGATTCGAACCTATATATAATCAAATTTTTAGAAGAGTAGTATTTTTTCTAGTTGCTTATACCTCTGTTAATTATGTGGATCAGGTGATACAAATGGTAAAATGGGGGAAAGGGGGGTCCATTCAATTTAATATTATCACCATCCTTCAACATATTTTATTATTTCATTAACGTTTGAAAAGATACCTTTTATAACTTTATTTTATACGTTTTAATTGTCTTTTTCTACATATCGCACACAGTCGGCACATATCACCAATTCATAATGTGTTTGTATTTTTAAAACCGTTATACATTTATACAAGTTCTATCTTTATTACTCATGGTAATAATTGAACTACTTAATTATGTAGAGTTGAGTATAATGAAGTATGCTAAAAACTGGCTTACACCAGATGAAATTAAAAGGATCATGCAATTGCCTAACCTGAAAGAGAAATACGAGATTTGGGTTTTGTTGCTATATGTCCCTGCTTTGAGAGTATCTGAAGCATTGAATGTCAAAGTAAGGGATTTACATTTAGAAACTGAAACCATAGACGTTTGGGGCGGTAAAGGTCATGATAGCAGCGAGTTATCAAAAGTCCATTGTCCAGGCAGTATAATTAAGCGAATTAAGCGATATGCTGAACATTCAGACCTTAAACCTTCTTCTTATATCATGTTCAGTCAATGCAAGCCACAGGCAAGCTCTATGCAAGTTTACCGTGTTGTAAACGAGTTATGTGCAAAGGCAGGGATAGATAAGAAGATAGGAACGCATACGTTCAGAAGGTCCAGAGCTGAACATCTTTTAGATCAGGGTTTACCCATTACCCACGTAAGCCGATATTTACGGCATAAGAATTTAGCAACAACTATGAAGTATCTTAATGTAAGCGTTGCAGATCTTCAGAACGAATTAACTAAGATTGGTGATAATGTGGAAGTGATTGTATGAATCACAATCGGATAACCGTTTTTTCTAAATGTTGCTGTTATACATGTATGTTTTTAGCCTATTCTATGGGTTATCTGGTATAAAAAGCAGTAGAAACACATACCCAAACATCGACATCAGTATCAAGGATTTGATATAATGACTTTTAAACCTTACACAACCGATTTTGACATTTTGAAATGTATTGCAGAAGCAGATCAACCAGTCAGACAGTCCGATGTAATCAGACTTCTTGAACTTCCAGGTAGGCATGTACAATCAAAGCCCTTTATATCACTGAAAAGGTACAAAATGATAGATCGTTACACGCAGCATAAATCCGTTTACTTATCCATAACTCCAAAAGGCAGGGTATTTTTAGCAACTAAAGAAGCGGTAATGAAAATAAGGCAGGTATAATCATGAGCAGCACAGGACCATTAGTAGAAGCACAGGTGACAGATGAGTACATAATGAAACAATGGGGCAAGGATGTTACAGAGCATGTGTTACGCAAATATGATGATGAACAAGTGAAAACACTACTTGCAAGGAATCGGGCCACAATTATCGCAAGGTCTAATGTTCCACAGCGAATACTTGAATTAGAGGATTGGGTTGAATCGGATTGTTACTTGAATCAGGAAGAAATGAGGATCGCATCTAAATTAAAACAGTTGTTTCCGTTCTTCATCACATCAAGATTAAATTCTATGCAAGCCGGGTTTGAAACAATAGAAGGACAGGATAAGGCATATCTGGTTTACATTTTCGAGAAGTACACAGACAATAAACAGAAGGATCTTTGTAACATGGTTGATTTGTCAGCCAGACATTACAGGGATCTTAGGGACAAGTACAGCACCGCATTTAATGATAGGTTAGATAATGAATCACTGTGTGAAGATGCGGTGCATGAAACCAAGGTAGCAAGTGATAGAAACATAGAAGCACTTACTACGATCATGTCACAGTTGAAGTTGTTAGGTGTGGATGGCGTGGATGAATGGGGGGACTACAAAGAAACCAATGATACAATTGATAAGATAGTCCAGGCAGTCAGGTCATACAGTGGAGAGAGTACAAAGAATGTAGATGATTGGTCAAGCATGAAGATGTTTGAATGGTATATCACACTATCAATAGAGGAAAGGATCAGTTATGGTATGAAACAATAAACTATTCTTTCCTTCACTCAATTTTTAGAAAAGTTTTGTTTGTTCTGATGTAGCTAATTAGATTATATTGGGGGTTTTTACTTCCTCCTCCCCTTTCTATGGACTCTATCAATTGATCCTTGCAACTTGACTACTCTTGAACCCCTTTGGTCAGGTCGAACACCAATCACTCATACGAGGGTTGGAACGCAGGGCACACCCAACACTAAACCGATACAGTTTAAAAAGAATAAGTATTGATGCGGGAGATGGGATTCGAACCCACGGACTCCTACGAGATTAGGCTCTGAACCTAACGCCTTTGGCCAGGCTGGGCAACTCCCGCAAACGTGTAAAAGTATTGTTTCATATCTTGGGCTATACTCTGAACCTAGCGCCTTTGGCCAGGCTGGGCAACTCTCGCTCCACGATAATAGCCAATAGTAGTGTTTTTCATTATTAAGGGTTGTGGTTATGGAGGCCTAACGCCTTAATTTGATTGCCTGAAACCAATGATCGAAAATAGAACCCTCGTTTTTCTCTCCAATTATAGTTAATGGAGTATATCATTAACCATTTATTCCGTAAGTACTTGACTTCTATATTATATTCATTTTATTTATTAGTAGACAACATTTAGTGAATAGCTAATAAAAAATCCGAAAGGCTTAACAATAAGAGTTTTCTTGGGGAGTATTTTATAAATATGTTTGTAAAGGGGAGGAATAGAAGAATCAGGACCTTTTGATCTAATTTATGGGATGTCTACTGCTTTTGTTAAATTGGTTGCAATAAATCAAAAAGAGTGAATAGTCATTTATCTCCATTTGTGGAAGTATGGGGCATATACATTTAATATAAATAATGGATGTGATTTCTCACATCTGGTTTTAATCTACTTTAAGAGCTACAAGGGAAAGGCCTAATTTTGCTTCCAGCTCTTTTATTTCTTTAACAGTGTTGGCGTCAAGTTCTGCATACTTTGTGTTTGCATCAGAGAAAGCGATAAGGGTTATTCCAAGCTTTTCTTCTGCAGCGCTAATTTCATCCATATTTTCTTTGTTTAATTTTGAAAATGTCCACATAGTGTTCACCGGGGGTGGACAACAGTGTCAATATATATAAAAATTTGGTTTTAGCCTGAAAAAATAGTCAATTCAGTTTGTTTTATTTATTTACTTAAATACAATAATTTGTTGTATTAATAAAAAAGTTAGAAACTCCTAAATAAGAGTTTCTTTGGAGTTGTTTTAAAAATGGTTGTAAAGGAGTCGATCAAGAGAAGAAGAAACAGGAACTCTTGATCTAATTTATAGATTGTTGATGTTGATATATAGCATAATCTCTTTCGAATTGGCGACCGATATGGAAATTAGGAAGCAAGTCTAAAAAGTACAATGGCTTTGAAATTGTACAACGCCATTAAAACGGCGATATGATAAAGATAAGATGTGCTAAAGAAAAGAATACAAAAAGCTGATGGGGTTATGCCATCAGCTTCATGATAAGTGCTTTCTGGGCATGCAGGCGGTTCTCTGCCTGATCGAAGACAACTGAATGAGGGCCGTCCATGACCTCTGCGGAGACTTCTTCGCCTCTGTGGGCAGGCAGGCAGTGCATGAAGATTACATCGGGCTTTGCAAGTTCCACCAGGTTGGAATTGATCTGGTAGTCTGCGAGGTCGCTAAGCCTTTTCTCCCTTTCTTCCTCATCGCCCATGGATACCCATACATCAGCATAAAGGACATCAGCATCTGCTGCTGCTTCTTGGGGATCGGTGGTTATCAGTATGTCGCCTCCGAGCTCTCTTCCTTTTGCCACGATCTCAGGGTTTGGCATATAGCCTTCCGGACATGCAACAGCTATTTGCATGCCAACCAGGGCACAGCCCAGTATAAGGGAATTACAGACATTGTTACCGTCACCGATCCATGCGAACTTCAAACCTTTAAGACGGTTCTTGTACTCGCGGATCGTCAGGAAATCTGCAAGGATCTGGCAGGGGTGTTCAAGGTCGGATAGTGCATTGATCACAGGAACCTTTGAGTGCTTAGCAAGATCTGCGACCGTCTTGTGGCTGTTCACCCTTGCGGTGATACCGGCTACATAGCGGGAAAGGACCTGTGCAGTATCGGAAACGGTCTCACCGCGGCCTATCTGTATGTCCCTTGAATTAAGATAGATGGAATGTCCTCCAAGATCGCTCATGGCAACCTCGAAAGATACCCTTGTTCTTGTCGATGATTTCTCAAAGATCATCGCAAGGCTCTTGCTCTTCAGCAGATCGGTTATCTTACCGCGAACTCTTTTCTCTTTGAGGTCCTCAGCCAAGTCAAGGATCTCAATTATCTCTTCCTGTGTAAGATCTGTCATTGATATTAGATGTTTCATGTTAACCAGCTCATATCAGATAATTATCCACGGATCTGTTCCATGTGAGTGACCCTTCTCTGGACAAGTTCAGGTGTACCGATGTCCCTTCTGAAATGAAGGTCACCGGTGATGTTCTCAAGTGCGTTCTGTGCTATTTTCTCAGCATCTGTAATGCTGCTCGCAACACCCACAACGGCCACTGCTCTGGAGCCGGTGGTGTATACTTTTCCATCCTTCTCATATACACTTGAATAGAACAGGAGTGCATCACCGATATCGCCAACAACGACCTCTTTGTCCTTTGATGGCTCATCAGGGTATCCTGCTGGTACAGCGTACTTACAGACAGTTGCACGTTTTAGGAACTCCACATCAAGCTCGTCAAGAGTACCGTTGACAACAGCTGACATCACATCGATCATATCCGTCTTAAGAAGTGGAAGCACGTTCATTGCTTCAGGGTCTCCGAACCTTGCATTGAACTCAATGACCTTAGGTCCGTTCTTTGTAAGGATGAACTGGCCATAGAGCATACCCTTGAATGCTGTCTCTGTCTCTCCGAGAGCTGTGATGGTCGCTTTCATTATCTCCCTTGCATGGTAGAGATCATCAATGGTCACAAATGGCAAAAGTCCGTCAGAATCGGAATATGAGCCCATGCCACCGGTGTTTGGTCCGAGGTCGTTCTCAAAAGCACGTTTGTGGTCCTGCACGCATGGTGTGAACGCAAGGTTCTTTCCATCCACGAATGCCTGTACTGTGAACTCCTCGCCCACAAGATTCTCTTCAACGACAACATTGTCCCCATCAAGAAGTGACACAGCATAATCATAAGCTGTACCGGTGTCAGGAAGCTGGTCTCCCATTACCTTTACACCCTTACCGCCTGTGAGTCCGGCTGGTTTGATGGCCACACTGCCTAATTCCTCAATGTATTCCTGAAGACCTTCCTTGTCGGAGAACACTTTGAAAGCAGGACATCCCTCAATGTCGTTGTCCTTCATGAAATTGCGAGCCCATGCCTTGTCGAACTCGATACGTGCAACATCCTTTCTAGGTCCGACCGCTCCGATACCTGCCTCTTCAAGTGCATCAGCAAGACCGACTGACAAAGGTGCTTCCGGTCCGATAAAGACCATTTCGATACCCTTTTCCCTGGCGTATCCCACGACCTTCTCCACATCTGTCTCCTTAACCAGAAGAAAATCCTCGCACAAAGCTGCAATGCCAGGGTTCTTCTTTGCCATAACTGCGAAAAGGGTGGGGTTGCGTTCGCTTCTTGCAATGGCATCTGCAATAGCGTTCTCTCTTCCGCCTCCACCAATGATTAGAACATTCATATTATTAGCCTCGTTCAATTGAAAAGAAATATATTGATAATAGATCAGTTTATTTTTAGAAATAACGTTGTCTCATGTTAGAGAGCTAAATCTTATACTATTGAATAAATACTTTTCCAATATTATGGGTTATAGTATAAGTATGAATATCTCATATATGGACATACAGTAAAAATAAAATATGTGGGTATATAAATAATATATCATTTAGTGTCAACTATTATATGATGAACGCATCTGTTATTTCGTTCTTATGTTCTTAAATTGAAAAGAGTGGATGGTATGGACCGAAAACTAAAGATCGGAATTATTGTTCTTGCACTGATCATATTGTTATCTCCTTATTGGTTCACATTTTTCATAGCAGGTCCATCCACCCCGTTGTTCTCAGTGCGTAATTCCGATGATGTTGCACAAGTTGTTACCGTGGAGATAATTGGTTCTGAAAATAACTCTATCTTTAGTTCAACAAAGGAATTGCAACCTGGTAGTTCATGGTCTCAGGAAAAGTCTTTTCGAATGCTTTCAGCATCATTATTTGATTGGGCAGGGAAAGTTATGTTGTGCACGCCACACTCGATAGCGGTGCAACGTCCAATCTGAGTATAAACTATCATCCCTGGAACATAGCTTATGTATCAATACGGGAAGAGAATATCGAAATTGGGGTGATCTCAGTTTAAAACAGTTCATATAATAAAAAAATAAAAAAAAGGAATGCAGGATATTAAGGATGTCCTGCAAACATAAGTTTACTCTTTCAGCTTCACAACAAGGAACCTGAAGAGGCTGTCACTCTCATTCCTGAGCAAATGAGGGATACCTTTCGGGCTTTCAATGAGCATGTCCTTTGAAACGCTTTCTTCCTCATCGCCGATGACAACAATGCCTTCACCTTCAAGAACATAGAAAAATACGTTCATAGGTGTCTTGTGCAGCTTGAGTGCTTCTCCTGGCTTAAGCTCGAGGTGAACAACCTGTGTCTGTTCACTGTCATAGAGCCCTTTAGCAATTACATTATGAGGATTCTCTTTTTCAGGTGCTTTACTTAATTCTATGATCTTCATTTGTTATCTCCATTTCTTTAAAGTAATGATAGGTTTATGATGTCAAAGCCATTTTCAGGGTAGTTATTTCAGCAGCCTCTCCATATCCTCTTCGACCGTGGTGTTCGGTGTGATATTGAACTTCTCTACCAGCACGTTGAGGACATTAGGTGACACAAAGGCCGGAAGCTTTGGTCCGAGGGTAATATCCTGTATTCCCATTCTCAACAGGGCAAGCAACACAATGACTGCCTTTTGTTCGTACCATGCGATATTGTACGAGATCGGTGCCTCATTAACATCCGTAAATCCAAGTCTGGCCATAAGTCCTTGTGCAATGATGACCAGTGAAAATGAATCATTACATTGACCTGCATCCAGTACCCTTGGAATCCCGTCAATGTCCCCAAGGTCAAGTTTGTTGTAGCGATATTTTGCGCATCCTGCGGTCAGTATGACAGTATCCTTTGGCATTGCTTCTGCAAAATCTGTATAATACTGCCTGTCCTTTTGACGACCGTCACATCCTGCCATGACAATGAACTTCTTTATCTTGCCTGCTTTGACGGCATCAACGACCTTGTCTGCAACAGAGAGTACGGAATTGTAGGCAAAACCACCCATTATAGTTCCCTCTTCAAGTTGGACAGGTGGTTCGCATTTCTTAGCCTGTTCAATTATCGCTGAGAAATCCTTTTGTCCGTCCTTCCCAACGAGATGTGCGACCCCGTCGAAACCAACAGAGCTGGTGGTGTATATCCTGTCAAGGTATGTCTTCTTCGGAGGAACGATACAATTGCTTGTCATCAGTATAGGTCCGTTGAAGCTTTCAAACTCCTTTGTCTGATGCCACCATGAGCCACCGTAGTTACCTACAAGATGCTCGTACTTCTTAAACTCAGGATATGAGTTTGCAGGTAGCATCTCGCCGTGAGTATAGACATCGACATCGGTACCTTGTGTCTGGTCAAGCAGTTGTTTCAGGTCTTTAAGATCGTGACCGCTTACGAGAATGCCGGGATTGTCTCTTGTTCCGAGGTTGACCTCTGTGGGTTCTGGATTTCCGAATGTACCTGTATTTGCCGCGTCAAGCAGTGCCATCACATCAAAACCCTTTTCTCCACATTTCAGGACAAGTGAGATGAGTTTCTGATCGGTGAGGCTGTCATCCGTGGTTGCCACTAGTCCCTCTTCTATGAAAGAATTAACTTTCTTATTGGTATGCCCAAGCACCATTGCATGATGCCCGTATGCTGCAATTCCCTTGATTCCGAAGATTATCAGTTCTCTTAATGATCGGATATCTTCGTTCTCTGTTGCAAGTATGCCGGTATTCCTGTCCTTGAGGTTTTCCGGGCTCACAGTTGCGATCTCGGGAAGATCGTTCTCATCAAGTTCATTGTTATCCAGAAGTTTCTGCTTGATCTCATCCTGAAGCTTAAACCCTCTGTCAATGCGGTCCTGAATTCCGGTCGCTCTGAATTCAGTATTCGTTATAGTTGAGAACAGTGCATCGAGCATAAAGTCATCAGTGCTCTCTTCGGAAATGCCTGCTTTTCTTGCTTTCTGGTTGTAGAATGCAACACTCTTAAGCACATAGATCAGATCGTCCTGAAGGTCTGCGACCTCTCCTTTCTTCCCACACACGCCGTTCTTTGTACAGCCTTCGCCGTTCATTGTTTCTTCACACTGGTAACAGAACATATTATCACCTTTTAATATAGGTCCTTCAGCACTATTCATCAATTACTAACTACAAGCCAGTATATTTTGTATATTGCTATTTATAGAGCCAGTTTCATTTTTGATACTGGTATTATAATAATACTGAATTCCCACTCCTCTATATTCTATGAGCTTTCAGCTATTTAAGAAGGAAGGACCTAGGATCAGTAATAAGTAAAAAAGGGTCAGATGCAGTGATATCTGCCCTGTTTATAACCCACACTTTTC
>Ga0255368_10135_pt1 | contig 17794 bp, 19 predicted proteins | sample ANMaggSeSYBR01E6_FD_182094 | JGI IMG/M metagenome (GOLD analysis project Ga0255368, IMG submission 182094) | Sediment cell enrichment communities from methane seep in Santa Monica Basin, California, United Staets - ANME aggregate JGI... | ecosystem: Environmental > Aquatic > Marine > Cold seeps >...
CCAGCAGATATACTCACACACTCACCCGGCCTAAAATTACTCAATTCCCCTGCCCTTGGAATCGATGCATCATGAACCACCACGGCTGGCTGCACCCTGCCGCCCTTACAGGCAGCGGGTGCAGGGCTAGCATATCGAATAACTATTCTCCACACCCAGGCTACTCGAAACCACAGGACTGGCTACTGGTAAGGTACACAGGGGGGCAGCAGGTGAAGTGCAGCTAAAGTGTCGTTTTAGAATGAAAAGCACTCACCGCAAAGTTCGCAAAGAGCGCAAAGACATTGTTACCTTAACTTTGCGTCCTTTGCGTTCTTTGCGGTACAATATCACTTTAATTATATGTTTTTAAAGCCATCGGATGCGCCTCACACGCTCCCCAAAACAAAGAATGTTAGAAAAAATCAAATAATAACAGTTAAGTAACTAATGCAATATTTATTACCGATACTAAACTAACTTATCACCAAAATCAACACTTTATTTCTACGTTTATCAGGACCAATCCAACCATGAAAGGCATAACCCTCGCAGGCGGCACTGGCTCACGCCTCTGCCCCCAGACCAAAGTCACAAATAGACACTTCCTCCAGTTCCACGATAAACCCATGATTTACTATCATCCACATACAAGCAAATTAATTTCATATAAGAAAATGAAAACTTCAGACAGGATATTCGAGAGGATGGACATTGATATTATGGATGTGATCGAGGCGGCGGCTACCAAATGGAATTTCAATGTGTACTATCCGGGTGCGGGTGTGGGTGTGGGTGGCCACTGTTTGCCTGTTGATCCTTATTATCTGGTGAAGAAGGCTGAGGAGCTGGGGTATCATTCAAAGGTTATTACTGCGGGCAGGGCTGTTAATGATTATATGCCGCTGCATGTGTTTGAGCTGCTGGTGGATGCGCTGAATGAGTGCGAGAGGGCTGTGAAGGGTTCTAACGGTTGTTGTGCTGGGATTTTCGTATAAGGAGAATGTAGGTGATCCGAGGGAGAGTCCTGTTGAGGTTTTTGTGGAGGAGTTGAGGAAAAAAGGGGCTCGTGTGTGGATAGTAGATCTTTATGGAGAATGGCTACCTGAATGGGTTTGGAAAAGTGGAGAGGGATGTTTATACGGCACTTGAGGGTGCGGATGCACTGGTGCTGATGACTGTGCACAGGGAGTTCAGGGAGATAGATATGGGGAGGGTGAATGAGGAGATGCGCACGGCAGTTATGATAGATGAGAGGCAGGTATTTGATCGAGATGTGATGAGGAGGCTTGGGTTTGAGTATAGAGGGGTGGGGGCGGAGTAGATGGGAATTTTGCATAAAATGCTTTAATTTGGATTGAGTAAATGAAAACCATCCAGAGAATAACAAATAATACTACAGCACTATTCGCCGCTTAATTTGTCTTTACAATATTACTTAAATTATATATTTCAATACCAACGAAAACACTCCCCGACAACACCCGATATACCTACCTCTGATTCAATCCTAAGTATTTTTATCAACCCAGCACTCTAAAGAACCCCATGCAATTCCTGAAAAATCTGTACGATGATTCGCTTATCAGGAATGCAGTCTATCTTATAACTACCAATTTTAGCAACCTACCACTGGGTTCCGTTTTGTGGGTGGTGGCAACCAGATACTATAATTTTGATAAATCCTTTATTGAAATAACTGGTTTTTGAAACAATGCCCTATAAAATATCTAACAAATCATCCACAGTAATTATATCAACATTAATAAGTTCATTAACTCGTTCTTTAACGTTAAGAAGTGATTTCACATCCATAGTAACAAGCGGGATTGCATAATGATGTGCAAGTGCGACTATAGGTGCGTCTTTTGGCTCTATTCTAAGTGCTTTTGCCAGTGCTATATTTTCTGCTCTACCCTTCACTTCCCTTAATACGGTTTTATCAAAATCCAGTGGTGTGAATGTTGTTTTTACATAAGGTTCTCTAAATAAAGACCAAATTGCAGTTTGAAGCAGGTTGATATCTTTCCCGCTTTTGTGCCCTTCAAAAATAACATTATCACTAATTTCTTTTGCCAGATATGCAGATATTATTGGCTTGACATCTCCATTAAAAATTTTTTCTAAAATATAGGTACATTTGGTGTCAGTTTTTAGAAATGCATGGATCCAGATGCATGAATCTATTACAATCATGCGGATTCCTGCAACTCTTTATAGGCTTTTGCATATTTGCTTTCGACTTCATTTTCCGTAATCTGTATGGATTTATCAATGGATTCTTTTGTTTTTTCAGATCCAAGAGAGGATAGAATTTTTAGTGCTTCACTGGCTTTCATGGGTTTTTCCCACGCATCGAACATGATTTTTTTCGTATCCAGCGTTTCTTTGAAAAGATCAGATTTTAGATTATAGATGCTTAAGTCTTCCAAATAATGCAGGATTGCTTTTTTGACAAAATTCTCTCTGCTCTTTGTGGATTTTGATTGTATCGTTCTATCAATCTTATGGGCTAAAAATTCGCCGATGTTAACTTTCGCTGCAGTTTCTGGCATCCATATCACTGGTTAATAGTTAAACACCATCTTTAATAAATGTTAACATTTGGAGATTGTGTCATATATTACTCCTTCCCCTGGCACTCTGAACCAATACCACATGATCCACCACGGCTGACTACATCCGTTTACCCTGATCGTCGGGGGGTGCAGGGCTTTTATATAAAATATCCATTCTCCGAACACAGGCTACTAGAAACCACAGGGCTAGCTGCTGCTCAAGTCTACAGGGAGTGTAGCATAAGGGGGGCATGTTTCATAGATGAATAGGTGGGGTAAAAGATCATTCCAATGTTAACCACAGAGTTCACAGAGGACACAGAGAAAGGTAAAAACGCTCTGTACTCTCTGTGCTCACTGTGTGCTCTGTGGTTTAAATGACATAAATTATATATTTTTATAGCCATGGATATCGCCTCCCACGCTCCTGGCCCATGCCATCCGCTCACTGTAAAACTACTCCTTCCCTTGACCCTCCAAACCGATGCAATATGAACCACCAAGGTTGGCTGCACCCTACCGCCCTTAAGGGCAGTGGGTGTAGGGCTGGCACATAATATAACTTATATATTATATTTCAAAAGCCACCACATATGCCGACAACACTCCCAAAAACAAGGGATGTTAGACAAAATCTAATGATAACAGTTAAGTAATTAATACAATATTTACTAGCTATACTAAACTAATTTATCAGCGAAATCAACACTTTATTTCTACGTTTATCAGGACCAATACAATCATGAAAGGCATAATCCTCGCAGGCGGCACAGGTTCCCGCCTCTACCCCCTTACCAAAGTCACCAACAAACACCTGCTGCCTGTGTACAACAAACCCATGATCTACGATCACCCACATACAAGCAAATTAATTTTATACGAGAATATGAAAATTTCAGACAGGATTGACAGGATCCAATCCAATCCTGTAAATCCTGTTGATCCTGTCAAAAGATTTGATTGAAATAAAGAAATTACATATAAAAATATCGAAATGTGTTTATACATTCCTATACGTTTAAAAAAATATAATTAAAAAAGATTAGGATTTTAATCACAGGCAATAAAATGAATGATAAAAAAATAATCGTCACAGGTGGACTGGGATTCATTGGATCAAACCTCGTTGAAAGGTTGATTGCACAAAACGAAGTCACCATTATTGACGACCAATCAACTGGAAAGTTGGACAATGTAAACCATTTAAAACAAGATAATCTTAATATTATCAATGGCAGCATTACCGATCTAAATCTAACTGAGATATTCGAAGATCAAGATTATGTGTTCCATCAGGCAGCTCTACCCAGTGTTCCCAGAAGTGTAAAGGACCCTATATCTTCAAACGAGGCTAATATAACTGGTACATTAAAAGTTCTCACAGCTGCTAAAGATTCAGGTGTAAAAAAAGTTATCTGCGCGTCGTCTTCATCAGTATACGGTGATACTCCGACACTCCCGAAATCAGAAGATATGCCTGTCAATCCGTTGTCACCTTATGCAGTCACAAAAGTAACCGGCGAATTCTATTGCAAAGTATTCCAGGATATTTATGGTCTCCGAACAGCGTCATTGCGATATTTTAATGTATTCGGACCGAGACAGGATCCCAGTTCCCAATATGCTGCTGTAATTCCAAAATTCATCTATGCCATACAAAACAATGAACCTCCGATTATCTATGGTGATGGAGAGCAGAGCAGGGATTTTAGTTATATCAGACATGTAGTTGATGCTAATATACTGGCATGTGAATCTGATAAGACCGGGATTTTCAATATAGCTTGCGGGAGAAGGATCACTATCAACAAGTTGGTAGATATGATCAATGAGATACTTGGAAAGGACATTGAACCTGTATATGCAGAACCAAGACCTGGTGATATTAAACATTCCCTGGCTGATATCTCAAGAGCAAGGACATTCGGGTATGACCCTGAAAGTGATTTAAAAGAGGAATTGAGGGAAACAATAAGGTGGTTCACATTGGAAATATCTGAAAGATTGAACGATAGATCTGCTGTTGTATGTGTGGTAGGTGTTGGGTATGTTGGCCTGCCTCTGGCTGAGGCTTTCTCTAACCATTTGAAAGTCATTGGTTATGATCTGAGTGAGATGAAAGTTGAGGATCTGAACCACAAGAATAACAATAACAACCTGATATTCACTTCAGATCCGGCTGAGATCAAAAAAGCTGATTTCATACTGATCGCAGTACCTACACCTGTCACCGAATCTAAGGAACCGGACCTGTTCTGTGTAAGATCATCAGTAGAAACGGTGGGCCGGAATCTTAAGAAGGGAGCTGTGGTGGTGCTTGAGTCTACGGTTTATCCTGGTGTTACTGAGGAGATCGTTATGCCATTACTTGAGAAAAGTTCTGGTATGAATTGTGGAGTTGACTTCAAGATCGGGTATTCTCCTGAGAGGATAAATCCAGGGGATGAAGCTCACAGGATCAGTAATATCACGAAGATAGTCTCAGGGATGGATGAAGAGACAACAGAGGTGCTGGCAGAGCTTTATGATCTGATCACTACTGTCTTTAAAGCCAGGGATATCCGGACTGCTGAAGCTGCCAAGGTGATAGAGAACATCCAGAGAGACCTGAATATTGCATTGATGAATGAACTGGCCCTGATCTTCGAGAGGATGGACATTGATATTATGGATGTGATCGAGGCGGCTGCTACCAAGTGGAATTTTAATGTGTATTATCCGGGTGCGGGTGTGGGCGGGCACTGTTTGCCTGTTGATCCTTATTATCTGGTGACGAAAGCTGAGGAGCTGGGGGGGTATCATTCGAAGGTTATTACGGCGGGCAGGGCTGTTAATGATTATATGCCGCTGCATGTGTTCGAGCTGCTGGTGGATGCGCTGAATGAGTGCGAGAGGGCTGTGACGGTGGCCGATATCACGGGGGGGGGGGGCTGGGGTTTGGAAAAATGATTGTGATAATAATTTAGACGGATTTTATTTATGAACTTTTACATCCCAAAAAGCAAATCTGAAATTATTCAACATCTTCATGACCCATTATTTAAGAATTCATTTTTCATCATACTTACTTCTATTTCCGGTGCAGGATTTGGCTTGATTTTCTGGATGCTGGCAGCAAAATTATATCCTGTAGAGGACGTAGGTATCGCAACAGCACTTATATCTTCAATGGGATTACTTATATTAATCTCTAGATTTGGATTAGACTTCTCTATTATTCGCTTTTTTCCAATAAAAGATAAGAATAAAATTTTTGGTACTTCCGTAATTATTACTACCTTCCCAGCAATTTTATTCGGCACTGTCTTTATAATTGGCATAGACATATTCTCACCTAAACTTTATCTTTTAAATTCACCATTGAATTTTACGCTCTTTATTGTCTTTCTAGTGTCAAACTCTTTAATTTCAATAACCAGCACATCATTTATTGCAATTCGAAAAGCAAGGTTTCAATTACTTCAGAACATTGTTATAGGCTCAAGAATCCTCTTAATTATCCCGTTCATAACACTTGGAGCTATTGGAATATTTAGTGCAATTGGAATCTCATTCATTCTTGCACTCTTGATAGCGTTTATCCTCCTATTACAATGTGGAATTAAGCCTGAATTTATGATTGATAAAGACTTTTTGAATGAAGCATTTCATTTTTCAGTGGGAAATTATTTAGTTGGTCTATTTATGGTAGCTCCAAATATGATTATACCAATTATGGTTCTAAACGAACTTGGTGCTGAACAAGCAGCATACTACTTTATTGTCTTTGCTATAATTTCTATTCTTTTCATGATTCCTAATGCATTGAGTACTTCGCTTTTTGTTGAAGGAAGTCACGGAGAAGCTTTGAAAAAAACTGCAATAAAGTCGATGCTTGCTATTTTTGTAGTTATGACACCTACCACGATAATTCTATTTAGTTTGGCTAACCGGATACTTGAATTGATAGGCACTGGTTATGCTGATGGAGGTACTGAATTGTTAAAAATTATGATCATTTCTAGTTTTTTTGTAGGTGTGAATTATGTTTATTATGCAATAAAGAGAGTACAAATGGATATTAAAGGAATAGTTATAATAAATTCGATAGTTTTTTCATTATTGATTGGATTGAGTTATATTTTTATAATTAGGTTTGGGCTTATTGGTGTTGGGTATGCGTGGGTTTTAAGTTATGGAGTTGGTGTATTAGTCATTATAGGTTATTGTATGAAAAGACTATTAAATATCGATTAATTGTTAGGACAGATTAACCTTATTTCAAATTCTCCATTATAATATAATTTATTTACAGTTGAATCATAATTCATTTTTTCAAAATCATTTTGTGTGAATTCATCTAGTTGTGGATAAAATTCTATATAATACATTTTATCATATTTTGAAATTGGCAGATATGCTTCAGTATTGTAAAAGTTACCAATCATACTATTATTCGAATAATTGAAATGTGAAGGTATAAGGCCAATGGGTAATTTATATCCTGCTATTGTATTATATCTATCTATTCGCGGTATATCTTTTCTTTTTTTACTTTGTTCAGATCCTAAGATACTATCTGCAAATCTAAAACTAGATTTTATATAATTATCCGAAATTATTTGATTTTTATAATTATAATGCCAGATATTACCACTATATTCCATTTTTGTTACTTGTTCATTCGTTTGAAAAATCCAAGGTGAAGGATATGTATTCATTATACCAATTATTGACGAAACTGATAGAATAAATATTATGAAAATTCTTCCCATTTTTTTGTTTTTGATAAATGAGGACTGTTTGATTATTATTTCATTTAATGCGAAACCAGCAAATATCGGAAATACAATTGCAATCATCCCAAGTAATCTCCAAATACCAAAATTGAATACTGTTGAAAATAAATTTAATAATGCAAGTAATCCAGCAACTAATAGCCATCCAATTAAAATAAAATTGTTTTTTAAATCATTTTTAGTAGATATTTTATCTAATATAATTTTGATAGAGATTAATGTTAATACCAAAAATATTAATATATGTCCATACATTTTTAAAAAAAGCATGATTATATCTACATTATTCAGATTTAATATACGAAATACTTCCAATATCCCTTTTGAAATAGAGGGAGTACTGTATTGACCAGATAACCAATATATCACTTTTTTTATGTTATACTCCCAAAAATAATAGTGATGTGATAACCACATTACATAAATAATAACCATTATTAATGAAATGTTTACATTAAATTTTTTTATTGATATCTTTTTCTCATCTTTTATTTTATATTCTATAAATAATTTGATTATTTCAAATATTATAAATCCAAATACTAAAACTAATGAAGTTAAAGGGTGAATAAAAGGATAACTTATTAGCAAAATGATTAATAAAATATTGAATTCCACTGATTTTTTTTCGATAGTTGAAAAATATAGATAAAATATAAGAGGTATTTCAATAATTGAAAAAGCGTTTGGAATTACTTGATAATTTAAATATGAGAAAAGAAAAACTGTGCCCGTTACTGTTGACATTAATATTTTTTTTTGATTATTTAATACAATTTTGGATAAAAGGTAAATATAAAATATAAATTGTAAAACAAAAAATGGAATGAAATATACAATTGTTGTTATTGCCGATCTATTAATTATGTATGAAATCTCTGCTACATAGATATGCACAATTGGATAGATATTATCTTTAGGTACAAATCCTTCTTGTAAAATATCTAAAACAAAACCTACATGAGTTAAAATATCCCATCGTCCATACATGACATAACCCCTAAAAATTGGCATCAATAATATAATCAAATTACTTAACACTATCAATGTAAATCCAATTAGCAACCAAATCCATTTTTTCTTTCTGACTAAAATAGATTGTTGAACTATAATAAAAATTCCACAAATAATGCTTCCTATTAAAAATATCCAAATAAGGAATAATTTATTTGTATAAACCGAAATTTCATAACCTGAAGCAGGATTATTTATAATTAAAATTAAAGATATTGTTATTGATAAAAAACCAATAATTGATGTAATTTTCAGTAATGAACTATTAGATTTCATGTAAATATTGTAACATTAAGTTTTTCTATTAGTCTATAAGTATAATTATTAACATTCAATTAATGAAATAATTCTCTTATGAATTTCCGGACTATAATTCCTCGGTACTTTAATTTCATAAATATATGTATACTTTAAAATATCCTTCATCCCATTTTTTGAATCCTCAAAGTATGTTGATATTTTACTATTCGGGAATATAAACGAATACCCTAGCATGTAATTATGGTAACGACCAAATACCTTACCAATTAAATTTGGATTTATGATCATCTCTAATCTATTATTTGCAATGAGTCGATCTATTGCGTTTTTATAATCTATTTTTCTGACATTTATCGTTTTTTTATTTGATTTTATTATTAAAAATAAAAATTTTAATGAGGAAAAGTTGGTTACTTTTAAAACATTGTCATCGCTATCATTTGAATATTTACTTGAATATCTTAAATAACAAATTTTATCAAAAATAGTACTAAAACTCTCTGTAGGTAGTTTCATAGTTTTTATACTGAACATAAATCCTGAAAAATTTTTTGGAAATGAAGCGACAGTATCTTTATGAATAATTATCCAATCATCACCTAAATAATTATATCCCGACTTGACAAAATCTATAATAAGTTCTGTTTTAGATGAACCACCTCTACCTGCAAAAATGTATCCAGAATTGTCTTTACTAACTCCTCCACCATGTATTAAATAATATCCTTTTCGACTTAATTTGTATATAATAATTGGCATTAACAACATTTCTTGAGGTATTAAATCAGAAAATAAAAGTTCAGGGCCAAAAAATTTTGCATTGAAATTTATTATTGTCTTGCCCTCTTCAAATCCAAATATTTCAAATTCCCAATTTGCACTTCCTTCTGAATCTTTGCAATAAATATAATTTTCTTTAATGTGATATTTATGATCTACAATATAGCAATTTTTATTAGATGGGGAAAAAATTCCAATATTTAAAATTATATCAGGATTTTCTATTTCTTCTTTAACTTCAAAAAAAGAAAATGGATGCGAAATTCCCTTAAATAGGTTAAAATTTTTATTTTTTGATATTCTAACTTTTAAAATATCATGGATGCTGTAATTTAATGATTGTTTCATTTATTCACCTTTTCCGCTACAAAAATAATCGTCATACCCATATATTTTAATATTGATTTTTCTATACATTCGAAAATCATCCGGATTAATTGTAATAATTTAGGTTGGTGGGCTAAATACCCTCTTTCTAATCCATCTAATGATGGTAAAAAATATTTAATTTCCTGTATGATCAAAACATGTTTATATAATTTTTTCCTTAATCCTTTTGCGGTGAATACTCTTGCAGTTTCAAATCGATTTCTAAGTTTTTGAGGCAATAAAGGAAAAACAGGAACTCCCTCGTTTATATTCATTGAACCGATTTTTATTTTATGAGTTTCAAAAGGAAATAATTTATTCGGAGTTGAAGCAATTAATTTACCATCATCTTTTAGAATTCTATAAACCTCTTTTAATGCAAAATCAACATCCGGTATGTGCTCCAAAACTTCCATCATAATTACAAGATCAAATGTTTTTTCTTTAAATCCAAGTTTTTCAGCAGACATCAATGATAAATTGATATTATCTTTACAGTTGTTGATAATTTCAGTCCGGTTTACAATATCTATTCCAATAATATTTGAGCTATATGCTGCTAATAGCTGAGAAAAAATTCCTGAACCACAACCAACATCCAAAATTCTGCTATTAGAGTTTATTTCTGAATTATTTAAAACAAAGGTTAATTTTTTTTGAATACCATATGCATTTATCCAAGAACTTACAGACCCTGACTTAAATTGAGTCCAATCTTTTTTCATTATAAAATTTAACCTTTTTACTTCATTTCCTTTCATTTTATAACCTTCATGACTAAAAATCTTGAGTGTCTGGGGTCTATTTTTGAAAAAAGATTCATTAGTTTTTTCACATAAAATGGATGATACCCCGCTCCAACAATTCTTTTTACTTTAAAGCCATGTATCTCAAATAACTCTTTTAATGCTTGGTATGTAAAGACCTTGTTATGACCTATAAAAACCCCATTGACTACTAAACTTGACTTTTCTTGAAATGAAATAGGTGATAATGGGTTTCCTATCAATTTCACCCTTGAATAGTCTATGGAAAAAGGACGATAACCTAATAATAATGCAAAAATGTCATCCCAGCAAGATAAATTTGGTGTAGAAATAATAGCATATCCAGAAGGCTTTAAGATTCGATAGATTTCATCTAAAAAGTTATCTATATCAGTCAAATGTTCTATCAATTGATTTGACAATATTACGTCAAATTGATTATCTGGAAAAGGCAGATTCTTATTTAGATCCGTGTTTATGTGATTAATTTTTTCTGAGTAATTAGAACCAATATCAGCAACATAAATATCACTGGTTCCAATTTTATCGGAACACTTCATAGTAAACACACCATCTCCCCCCCCAAAATCGACTAATTTTGCTGACGGATTTTTTTCTAATAATGAAAGGAATACTTCTCTATTTATTTCTCCAGAATTCTCAAGCATTTTAATGAATAAATTTTTAATTATTTGATTCATACAATCCCTTCTATGTGACGAAGTTCGTGTCTTTGGATATTTCTCCAATCAAATTTAATAATAAATTTTTTTCCTTTGTCTGCAATGTTTTTGAATTCATTATAATTTTCAAGGATTTCTATTATTTTTTCACCCATTTTTCTTTCATTCAACATTTCTATAGTATTAATGTGATTATAAAAAATATCTCTATAAACTGGTAAATCATAAGCAATCACGGGTAATCCACAAGCAATTGCCTCTGCTATTACAATACCCCAACTTTCCTGGTGACTAGGATAAACAAATACTTTTGATTTTTTCATCAACTGATATTTTTCATCGTCACTAATTTTTCCAGCCAAAACAATGTTATTAACCAAGTTGTTTTCTCTAATTTTTATATTAATAGACTTTTGGTCGGGACCCCCCCCAATTATACATAGTTTAGCAAAAGGGTATTTTTTTGTGACAATTTTCCATGATTCTATGAGATCATAGGCTCCTTTTATCTTATCTATTCTACCAAGAAAAACCGCTTCATATTCAGTTTCATAACTTCTAAAACTATTAATTCTTTCTATGTCAACCCCGTTGTTTGTTAATACAACTTTTTCAGCATTAATTCCTCTGTCTACAATATAATTTTTAATTGGTTCATTTATTGCAAAAATTAAGTCCGCAAAAATTTTACATAAAATTATGCTAATTAAAAAATTTGTTCGAGAAATAATATTTCCAATAGAAATTTCTTTTTTTATGCACGGATTTCCATGATGGAAATATACAATTAAAACTGATTTATTTTTAATTTTGAAAACAATTGCTGGAATTAAATCAAAGAGAAGTTGAGAATTTGATATTATAACATTATATTTGTTTTTAGATTTTGTTGATAATAAGATGCTTTTAATCAAGCGACTGAAGTAAATAAAATACATGTTAAAATGATTATGTTTTTCAAAAGGTGTAGAGTATACAATTGTATTTACATTATATGTATTCTTTAAAAATTTTTTTGCTGAATCATAGCCTAATTTAGGTATAAAAATAGTCACATTGTTACATTTGCTTAAAGCTTCAGCTATTTTCATTGTATGGATTCCACCCCCACCAATCGATATCCAACTATTGAAAATTATTAGCACTTTATGGTTGCTTATTTCATCAATTGTTTTATTTTCCGTTTTCTAACAACTCCAAAATTTTACATAATATTTGATTGTCGTACTTCTTTGGTACTTCAACTTTATAATATTGCAAATCACTTGTTAAATTATTATATAAGTTACATTTGTAATCTTCCCAAAAATTTGCAATCACACTTTCTGGAAACACAAATGTATACTCTGAAATATATTTAATAAAATAAGGGAAATCTAATTTTTGATTAAATACAAAATAATCAATTAATTCATCCTTACATATGCTTTCGAATTTAAATTTTTCTTTTGGAAAGATGATAAAAATTGATGATAATTTAGATTTGTTTGTTATTTTTTCTGGGAATATATCTTTAGGATTTATTTTCGTGAAAATTTTTGCATATCCAAAAGAGATTAAATATATTATATTTTTAATTCCGAAAATAATTTTCTTTTTTAGTCTAAATTTATCTTTTACTATTGGAGCTAAATTATATGTAAAAATATTTAGTGGGGATAAGTAACTTAAAGCATTGCTATTATGAATAATTACAAAGTTATCGCCTAAAAAGTTAAATCCTTTTTCTAATAAATTCAATGCAATCGTTGTTTTTCCACCCCCACTACGTGCAGAAAAAATATGTGCGTTATTGTCCTTGCTTATACTGGAAGCATGTACCATGGGATAACCCTTTGAGTTCATTTTAAAAAAAATTACAAAATCAATAATTACTCCAGCTATAAACATACTCCCAATAAAATTATTAGAAATATTTACAACTGTTCCGCTTTTTTCTAGGTCAATAATTTCAAATTCCCATTTGGCAAACTTATAGGAATCTTCTTTGCAATATAGGTAATCATTTTTTATAAAATATTTATCATCTAAAAAATAACAATCTTCGTTGGATGGTTTAAAATTCCTTAAATATATAGTAAAATCTGGTTGATCTATTTTGTTTGATTCGAAATTCTCATATTGTGTAAATACATTAGAAAAACTCTTTCTGAAAAATTTAGTTTCATCTACAATTTTAAATGAAATGATGTTATGAATATTATAGTATTTTTCAGTCATTTCAACACCGATTATTTATATAGTCTCTCAAAAAATTAGTAAGGTCTTTATTTGCTTTTATTTTAATTTTATTTATATCTGGATTGTTTATAAATTGATCAAGTTCTTCAACTTCATATACAACCTTTATCATCCATTCTTTTTTTAATGCTTCAACAGTTTCTAGTTGATGATCGTCGTTTTCTTCGTTATACTTTTTTAATCTTGGAACTGCAATAACTGGGGTTCCTTGTTGTAGTGCAGTTATAATTCCCCCTATACCACCATGACATACTACTATTCTTGCTAATTTATTCAACTCTATTATCTTTTCAAAATCTTCCAAAAAATCGAAATATTCTGCATTTTTCGGTTTATATTTTTCATATCCGATTTGCATAATTATTTTTTCATCAATTTTTCCTGCTATTTCGTCCATCTTTTTAATGAGGCGTGGAAAACCTTGGGACGGTGTCCCAATTGTTACAAAAATCATAACACTCTTCCCCCATACTTCGCTTTACTATATTTTATTAGCAATTTTTTCCATTGGACTAAAAATAAAGTTGAAATTGGATAAATAATTCTTCCCGTTCTAGAGAGGTCATTTACTCGTGATAAACTTTCTATAAATATAATTTTTTTGCCACAAAGTTTACCAAGGTAACAAATTGGAATGGCAATTTCTGAACCCGTAGATATAATAATATCAGGCTTCTCTTTCAGAAAGATTTTCAATTCATCGTATGTTATATGTAACATATGTTTTAAGAGTTGAACTAATTTGAGTTGGAAGGCATCACTATTACGAATTTTTATAAAACAACTCCTGACCGGAAAATTTACTTTTCTTGTTGACTTTTCACTATAAGTTACAAGAAAAACATTATGCTCTTTAACCGCATCTAATAATTGTAACATTTCTGATAAATGACCACCATGTGAACATACCAAACAAATTTTCAAACCATCCATTCCTCCTAAAATTACCTTGATGATTCTACTTTCTCCCATAATACCGAATATCTACTGAAAATAAAATCAATCCATGCTGAAAATATTAAAAATTCATTTAATAAGACATAATTTACAATTCTTGGGAGTGAAATATTCGGTTTATTTGTTCTATTTTTAATTAATCTCGCTTTCAAAATCATTAATATAGCAAATAGAACAATAAAAATAGATATAGTCATTAAAACATGCAATGATATGACTTTAATATCCCAAGTCAAATGATACAATATTGGGATTGCAATAATATTAAATGGCGATAACATTGTTAAAATCTTGTGAGATGGGAAAATTAGTAAGCTATAGAAATTGCGAGGTAATAAAAAATAATCAAAATGTTTGAAAATATTCTGTATAGTTCCTATACTTGTTCTTTTTCTCTGCTTTATTTGATCATTTGGTGTGGTGGCTGATGGTTCATAAACCAATGCATTTGGTTCGTATTTTATTTTATAGCCTTTTCTTCTGATTTGAATACACATGTCCAAATCTTCTGAAAGCATTTTTGTATCTGCATCTACGATATTTTTTCTCCATGCATTAATCTCTCCATGAAATAGACATGCAGAATCTAGAGCAGATTCGCCCCGTCTCATAATGTATTCTAAATCCCAGTAAAATGATTCAGATAAAGCTAAGGGATTTTCGGGATTTGATACACAATATCTTCCTCCAACGGCTCCTACATCCTGATTCTTGAAATGAGGTATTATTTCTGTTAATACATTTTTGTCGAAAATTGAGTTTGCATCTGTTACCAAAATAATTTCACCTTCGGCATACTTTTTTCCGAAATTAATAGCAGAAGCTTTGCCCATTCTTTCAACTTCCTCTACCAATTTAATGTGTGGGAAAGGGAAGTTGTATTTTTTCATCAAATCATCAAAGATTTTTACCGTATCATCAGTAGAGCCTGAATCTACGACAAGAATCTCGTATTTATTTTTTGGATAGCTTAAATTGAGTAGGTTCTCAATTCTACTTTTAATGACTTTTTCTTCATTGTAAGTTGGTACTATAATTGAAATAAAATGTTTGCAGGAATAATCTTTACTTTCTGAATTCGACCTTGAAGCGATTAAACCCATTAGCAAAGGGTAGCCTACGAACTGATAAATTAGGGTGAAAGAAATTAGATATAACAATACAACAACGAAATTCATACAGTCACCTTTCCATATTGTAAATTTAATACTGGCTATAATGTAAAACAAAATATCGAGAATCTTTTGTCACTCTTACCGAAAATACGAGATATTTTAATATCTCGGACCTCATTAGCATTATTGCAAGTTTCACATTTTATCATTTCAATTATTTCTTGTTTCATTAATCAACCCCGAAATCGAGTGTAATATTACTTTTTAACGCCATAAAACTTCCTTATTTGTATAAATTCATGAACCCATTGTCATTATACGTCTAATTCTTTCCCCTGCCATCCCATCCCCGAACGGATTCTCCCACTCTTGCCCCCCATCGATCATCTCCCTCGCACACTCCAGAATCCTCTCAGGCTTGGTCCCCGCAAGCACATTTGCACCCACCTCTACAGTCTCAGGCCTCTCAGTATTATCCCGCAGCGTCACACACGGCACCCCAAGGATGCAGCTCTCCTTCTGTACACCCCCCGAGTCTGTCAGAATCAGGCCCGCATTCTTCTCAAGTTGTAAAAAGCTCAGGAAATCCACAGGCTCTATCAATGTAATACTGCCGTTCGTACTTATTCCGAACTCCTGTATCCGCTTCCTGGATCTGGGATGAATGGGAAAAATGACAGGCATATCAAATTCCTCTGCCAGGCTCTCAAGCCCAGTTAAAATACCTGTCAACCTAACCCGGTCATCCACATTCTCCTGCCTGTGAGCAGTTGTGAGTAAATAATTGCCAGCTTCAATATTCAGTTCATTCAGGATGGATGCCCTTTCTGCTGCGATCTTCACGTTCTGCCGGACAGCATCCACTATGGTATTTCCTGTCACATAGATCATATCTTCCGGTATGCCTTCACCAAGCAGTATGTCCTTTGCCTTTTTGGTAGGGGAGAATAGATAATCAGAACAGTGATCTGCAAGTACTCTATTAGTCTCCTCAGGCATCCTGCGGTCATAGCTTCGCAGTCCCGCCTCCACATGCCCCACCTTGATATGTAATTTTGAAGCAGCCAATGCTCCGGCCAGTACCTGTTCGAAAAATACTCTGTCCATCTCATAGGAATAGTGCTGCCCAGTATGAAGTATAAAATAATCAAGGTTTTTGTGTTCACATTCCCTGATAACAGGGGACATTTTAATAATCTCGGGTCTGGTACCCAGCACTATTGCAATACTCATGTTTTATCAGCTCACTAATTCCTTAACTCGTTGATCATCCTCGACATCGAATGCAGTATGATCCCGGTAAAGCTCATAAAAGTCCCTACCATAAACAACATTACCATCACCAGCGTCGGCCCGAACAACAAATTCCCTCCAAGGTAGAACGTCCTCAGAAAACTCAATCCCATAAACGTCCCGATACCACCTATCACCATCCCATGCACAGTAAAATAATACAGCGGCCGGTTCAGCTCTATATCATGCAGCACCTTAACCAGCACCCGCACCCCGTGGCTTACAGGATGCTCGGTCGAACAGTCCACATCATAGCGCACCCCTATCTCCACTTCCTTTACCTTTAACTTTGCAAGGGCCGCATCCACCAGCATCTCGCTCTCTATCTCAAAACCACTTTCCCTGAACCTGAAAACAGGTACCGTATGTGCCGCAAAAGCACGAAACCCGCTCTGGCTATCAGTAACATCAAGCCCACTGCTAAAGTTCGTGGCCTTATCCAGTACTTTCTGGCCCAGACGGCGGTATTTGGGAGTATTCCTGCCATGGCCGTTCATATACCGGCTGCCATTCACAACATCTGCTTCCCCCTTTAGTATAGGAGCTATAAGATTCGGTATTTCAGAAGGATAATGCTGTCCATCAGCATCCAAGGTTACAATGATGTCAGCGCCGTTGGCTGCATTAAAACCGCTCCTGAGCGCCGCACCCTTGCCTCTGTTTATAGGATGCCGTATCACCTCGGCCCCTGCCATCCCTGCCATCTCAGCGGTCCGGTCCGTACTGCCGTCGTCAATGACAAGCACCGGGTCTGCGTACTGGCGGGTGCGCAGGACCACAGAGCCTATGCTGACCTCTTCATTGTAGGCAGGGAGGATGGCGGTTATGGTGGTCAGGTAGGCACCTCTGGGAAGTGGGTTCGATAGTTGGTATTGAAGTGCTCCGGCTGAAATATATTAATAATGTTATTAAAACCGTATCTGTGTTCATCTGTGTTTATCTGTGGTTCCTTTATGCTATCTGCACGCCACTGGACATAGCAGGCACTCAACTCCTCAG